>JAESGA010000044.1_pt1 | contig 125603 bp, 111 predicted proteins | sample 9269521 | NCBI WGS metagenome assembly JAESGA01 (sample SAMN14514842, study PRJNA621658) | algae metagenome | isolation source: Aphanothece saxicola GSE-SYN-MK-01-06B and co-occurring heterotrophs from... | place: USA: Grand Staircase Escalante National Monument, Utah | collected 2006-04-15 | reverse complement strand
GGGCGGGGTTCACCCCGCCACGCCAACACCGCCGTAGGGCGGGGTTCACCCCGCCACACGCAGGCCTTCACTCCGGCCGCCCCTCCAGAAACGCCACCGCCCGCGCCGTATCACCGCTCTTCCCGCGTTCCTCAAAGAACTCGGCCGCGCCCCGCGCCCCGATCTTCTCGGCCAGCGCCAGCGCGATGTACTGGTTGACCGACACGCCATCCTTGGCCGCGAAATCCTCGGCGGCCTTCTTGAGCGATTGGGGCAGATTCAAAGAAACGCGCGCTTTCATGCGATGATCCTCCGCAAGGCTTCCGCCGGGGACAACAGGGCCAAACCGAACCGCGCAGGGATGTCCCGGAAATCCCGCACGTTATGCGTCACAATGGCACCGCCACAGTTGATCGCCGTTTCCAGAACCATCTCGTCATCCGCATCCACAAGTTGCGGCCGCCACTGAAAATCGATGCCAACTGGAACAACCATTCCGGCGATGTCCTCCAGAAACTCGGCAATCTGCTTTCGGGTAATTCCTGCATCCAGCAAGAACTCTGCCCGGTTCAGCACGTCCTCATATTCATAGAACAGCGGCACCGAGCAACACCAGACGAACTGCCGCCGAAACCCCGCCACAAGCAACGGGTTTGACGCACCCGTCCGGCTACGCACCCCAGCCACCAGAACATTCGTATCCAGCACCAACTTCATGGCGTCATATATAGCGTAACGTCATATATGACGCAACCCTCACCCCCCCACCCGCGCCGCCTTCACCCGCTCCGCCACCCGCGCCGCCGCTTCCGCCGCCTGCTCCGCCGCATCAGGCCCCGGCCCGGCCCCCAGCCCCGCCGCCGTCTCCCCCCACAGGGGCCGCTCCGGGGCCATGGCAAAGCGGAACTCGGGCGCCGTCTCCGCCCCCCGGATCACCCCCGCCAGCCGCGCGTGCATATAGGTCCGCAGCACAAGGTTGATCCGCGGCCCATAGCCCGGCCCGATGGACCGGAAGAATCGCAGCACATCCCGGTCCAGCCGCAGCGCCACCCGGTCCGCCCCCGGCTTGACCGGGGTCTGCGCGATCTCATGCCATTCCAGCGGAATGCGCCCCGTCGCCTCGATCCGGTGATGCAGGTCCCATTCCAGCCGCCGCATCGCATCGGCCATGTAATGGTAATTCTCCGCCCGCTTGCCGCGCATCTTCCCCGGTTCCATCCGCCACCCTCCCTCGCCCAAACCAAGGCCCCACCCTGCCGGGGAACGGTTAACCAACCCTTCCCCCACCGCCCGCGCAGTGCATACGCCCGTCTGCACTGCGCGGCTGCACTGCCGTGCTGAACAGTTGACTTCTGGCCCGAAAGGCCCCATGTGCCCTCTACGCCCGCCCTCCGCTGCCGCGTGAGCAGCCCCGCATGGGGAGCCGGATCGGGCCACAGGTTCCCACCTTCACGCAGGGGTTCCGCGCCGCGCAATCGGCGCATCCCTGCAATCGGCCGCCCTTGTTGCGGCCCCCTTGGCCCTTTTGAACAGGGCCGGAAAGACCATGTCATGACCACATTCGCCGACCTCGGCCTGTCGCCCAAGCTCTTGAAAGCGCTTGAAAAAACCAACCTCCAAATGCCCACGCCGATACAGGTGCAGGCCATCCCGCACATCATGCAGGGCCGCGATCTGATGGGCCTCGCCCAGACCGGCACCGGCAAGACGGCGGCCTTCGGCCTGCCGCTGCTGCACCGCCTGCTGGACATCGGCCACCCGCCGGGGCCAAAGAACGTGCGCGCCCTGATCCTTGCCCCGACGCGGGAACTGGTGACGCAAATCTCTGATAATCTTACCATTTTCACCAAAGGCACCGCCGTCAAGGTGACCACCGTCGTGGGCGGCGCGTCCCTGAACCGCCAGGCCATGGCGCTGGCGCGCGGCACCGATGTGCTGGTCGCCACCCCCGGCCGGTTGATCGACCTGCTGGAACGCGGCGACGTCTCGCTTCAGGCCACCGGTTATCTGGTGCTGGATGAGGCCGACCACATGCTCGACATGGGTTTCATCCATGCCCTGCGGAAGATCGCCAAGCATATTCCCGTGAAAAGACAAACACTTCTGTTCTCGGCCACCATGCCCAAGGACATCGAGGAAATCGCCAGCACCTACCTGCGCGATCCCGTCCGCGTACAGGTGGCCCCGCCGGGCAAGCCCATCGAAAAGATCGTTCAGGGCGTGCATTTCATCCCCAACGGCGACAAGGCCAAGCTGCTTGAGGAGTACCTGAAGAAACACCCGGGCGAACAGGCGCTGGTCTTTGGCCGCACCAAGCACGGCTCGGAAAAACTGTGCAAGCTCTTGGCGGCATGGGGTTTTACCGTGGGCTCCATCCACGGCAACAAAAGCCAGGGCCAGCGTGACCGCACCCTGACCGACTTCCGCAATGGCCAGATGGATGTGCTCGTCGCCACCGATGTCGCCGCACGCGGCATCGACATTCCGGGTGTCCGCCACGTCTACAACTACGACCTGCCCAATGTGCCGGAAAACTACGTCCACCGCATCGGCCGCACCGCCCGTGCTGGGGCCGAAGGCAATGCCATCGCCTTCTGTGCGCCCGCCGAGATGGGGGAACTTCAGGCCATTGAAAAGGTTTTGAAAAAACAGATCCCCGTGGTCGGTGGCGCGCCCTGGGCCGCGGACGTGGTGGCAGCCGCGCCCAAGCCGAACCAGAACCGCGGCGGTCGCCCCGGTGGCCGTCCGGGGCAAGGAAAACCGCAGGGTGGCCGCCCGGAACACAAATCCCAGGCCCCCAAACCGCAACCGCGTCAGGGCGCCAAACCCGCCCGCCCCGCAGGCGGCGGCCAATCCCCCACCCGGTCCGGCAACGCAGGCAAACCCCGCCAGCAAAGCAATCGCCGCCCCGCCTGATGGCACCAGCACGGCAGGAACGCCAAGCGCGCCCCTGCCGTTTCACCTTGGCAAAAATACCCAACCCCGGCAGCCGCGCGCGCGACTGCGGGGGATACAGCCCCAAGGGGGGTCCGGGGGGCCGTTGCCCCCCCGGCGGATCCCCTCTTCCAAGGAAAGGGTCGATGCGCTAATCCCCCGCCATGGCCAAGCTTTACTTCCACTTCTCCACCATGAACGCGGGCAAATCGACCCTGCTCCTGCAAGCCTCGCACAACTACCGTGAAGGCGGGATGGCCACCTATCTGATCACCGCCCAATTCGACAACCGCGCGGGCCAAGGCCGCATCGCATCCCGCATCGGGATCGGCGAGCCTGCCGATACCTTCGCCCCCGGCGATGACATGTTCCTGAAATTGCAGGCAAGATTGGCCCAAGGTCCGGTCGCCTGCGTCTTCGTGGATGAGGCGCAGTTCCTGTCCAAGGATCAGGTTTGGCAACTCGCCCGTGCGGTGGACGACCTGAAGGTGCCGGTCATGTGCTACGGCCTCAGGGTGGATTTTCAGGGCAACCTCTTCCCCGGCTCCGCCGCGCTCCTCGCCTGGGCCGATGAAATGCGCGAGGTCCGCACGATCTGCCATTGCGGAAAGAAAGCCACGATGGTCATCCGCCGCGGCCCCGACGGCAAGGCGCTGACCGCAGGTGAACAGGTGGTGATCGGCGGGAATGAAACCTATGTCAGCCTCTGCCGCCGCCACTGGCGCGATGCGGTGGGCGACTAGAGACCAAATTTCTTCGAAGAAATTTGCAAAAATCTTCCAAGATTTTTGTTCCCCGCCGCCTACCCCTCCACCGCCCGCGCGCGCAGCGCGATCATCGATCCCGCGGCCACGATCAGCACCATCCCCAGCACCGCCAGCGGCGCCAGCCCCGTCCCCCACAGCACCCATGTCCAGAAGGCCGATGCCGGCAGGATCACATATTCCAGCACGCTCGCCTTGGACGCATCGGTGATCTGATAGGCGCGGATCATCATCCCCACCCCCACCAGCGACCCTGCCGCCTGCACGAAGGTCCAGAAGTAGAAGGTCGCCGAAGGCCAGACCGCCCCGCGCATCAGGAACCCGTCCGCCCCCGCAGGCACCGCCAGCGGCATCAGCCACAGCACCACCAACCCCACCGCCCCGATCACCCCCAGCGCGGCAAAGAACCCTGCCAGCAGGGTTTCCGCGCTTTCCTGCGGGCACCATTCCCGCGTCGCGATGTTGCCCATCGCATACATCGCCCCCGCCAGCACCGGCAGCACGGCAGGCAGCGATGCGCCCGCCATCGCCTCTGGTCCCAGCACCAGCACCACCCCCACAAACCCAAGAATCACGGCAAAAATCCGAACCGGGCCAATGGCATGGCCATAGACAAAGCGCGAAATCAGCAGCACCCAGATCGGCGCGGTGAACAGCCCCGCCGCCACCAGCGCCACATCCAGAAAGGCCAGCGCCCCAAAATAGATCACCATGGCCAGCCCGTGTATGGTCGACCGCGCCACCACAGCGCGCAGGTTCACCGGGCGCAGCCGCAACCCCAAAGGCACCGCTGCCACTCCCAGCAAGACCGCCGCCATCAGCGACCGCGTCAGATGGAACTGCCACAGCCCCGCCTCCTCGGCGATCACCCGCACGTAATTGTCGGTGAAGCCGATGACCATCGCGTAGACAAGGATCAACCCCGCCGCCGCCAATGTCCTGTCGCCCGCTGCCTTGACCGAAATGCCCATCTGCCTGCTCTAAACTCCCTCTCGCTTCCTGTGTGAACCTTGCTACCTTCCCCCTTGCGCGCCTGTAAGCGACACTTCGGCGCGGTAAGTTGGAGGGAGTGGAAAAGATGGGTTGGTTGCCGGATGAATCGGGGTTGGAGAAATGCGCGGCGAATTACACGCCCCTCACCCCCCTGTCCTTTCTCAAGCGCGCGGCAGACATCCATGCCGATCGTCTGGCGCTGGTCTGGAAATCCACTCGCCTCACCTATGCCCAATACGGCGCGCGCGTCTCGCGCCTTGCCTCCAGCCTCGCCCGGCGGGGCATCGCACCCGGCGATGTGGTGGCCACGCTGCTTCCCAACATCCCCCCGCAGGCCGAGGCGCATTTCGGCGTCCCCGCCGCGGGCGCGATCCTGAACACGATCAACACAAGGCTGGATGCTGACACGGTGGCCTATATCTTCGGCCATGCCGGGGCCAAACTCCTGCTCTGCGACACTGCCTTCCTGCCGCTGGCCGAGGAAGCGATCCGCCGCATGGAAGGCCCCGCCCCCCAGATCATCGAAGTGGTGGATGAAGGCTTCACCGCCTCGGGCCACTACCTGACCTATGAGGCGCTGCTGGATCAGGGCGATCCCGATGCCGCTTGGGTGATGCCCGAAGATGAATGGGAATCCATCGCCATCAACTACACCTCCGGCACGACGGGGCGGCCCAAGGGCGTGGTCTATCACCATCGCGGGGCCTATTTGTCGGCTACCACCAACGTCCTGTCCTGGCGCATGGTGCTGCACCCGGTCTATTTGACCATCGTACCGCTATTCCATTGCAACGGCTGGACCCACACCTGGATGCTGCCCGCCGTGGCAGGCACCCTCGTCTGCTGCCGCGACATCACGGCCAAGGCCATATATGACGCCATCGCCGATGAAGGCGTCACCCATTTCGGCGGCGCGCCCATCGTGCTGAACACCATGATCAACGCACCCGACGCCGACCGCCGCCCCTTTTCCCACATCGTCGAGGTCTTTACCGCAGGCGCACCGCCCCCCGCCGCCACCCTTGCCGCATTCGAACCGCTGGGCTTCAACGTCACCCAAGTCTACGGGCTGACCGAAACCTACGGCCCCGCCACCGAATGCACTTGGCGCGCGGAATGGGACAGTGCCCCGAAAGACGAACGCGCCGCCTACAAGGCGCGCACTGGCGTCGCCATGCCCATGCTCGAAGGGGCCGAGGTGCATGACACAAACGGCAACCCCGTCCCCCGCGACGGCCAGCACCTAGGCGAGATTGCCATGCGCGGCAACATGGTGATGAAGGGCTATTACAAGAACCCAGCCGCCACGGCCGAGGCGTTCAAGGGCGGCTGGTTCCGCTCCGGCGACATCGCCTTCCAGCACCCCGACGGCTATATCAAGATCACCGACCGCGCGAAGGACATCATCATTTCCGGCGGTGAGAACGTCTCTTCCGTGGAAGTCGAAGGCGTCCTGATGCACCACCCCGCCGTCAACCTCTGCGCCGTCGTCGCCAAACCCGATGACAAATGGGGCGAGGTGCCTTGCGCCTTTGTCGAACTCAAATCGGGTCAGACGGCGACGGAAAAGGACCTCATCACCTTCTGCCGCGAACGGCTTGCGGGCTTCAAAACGCCCAAGCATGTGGTTTTCACCGAACTCCCCAAAACCTCCACCGGCAAGATCCAGAAATTCGAACTTCGCGCCGTGGCCAAACTGATGGGGCAGGATGCCTGAACACACGGGTAGCCCATGCCCGGATTAAGCACAGATTGTGCGTCCCCTATGCCTGCGCTATCCTAAATCCTGTAACCAGAGGGACGGCAGGTCCACCCGCCGCATGATCGCGCCACAGGCATGACAGCGCTCAAGAAATACCAGCGGCTGGAAAGCCCCGGCCTCTGGCGCGATACGCCCGAGGCGCAGCGCCGCGAGGTGGTCGTCGCCTTCCGCGAGGCGTCCTTGGTCCTGTCCGATCCGCGCACCGAACTCGCGCTCAGCCATTGGTCCCTGCCTGCGGTGGAACGGCTTAATCCCGGCACCCTGCCCGCGCTTTACGGGCCGGGTCTGGACAGCGACGAAACGCTGGAACTGGATGATCCTGACATGATCGCCGCGCTGGAAACGATCCGGGGCGCGGTCCGCAAAGGAACCCCCCGCCCCGGCCGCCTGCGCGGCACCTTGCTGGCGGGCGGCACGCTGGCCATCCTTGGCGTCGTGGCCTTCTTCCTGCCCGACGCGTTGGTGCGCCATACCGCCTCCGTCCTGCCCCCCGCCACCCGCGCCCAAATCGGCGCGGCGGCGCTGGCCGATATCACCCGCCTCACCGGCGCGCCCTGCACCACGCCGCTGGGCGACCGCGCGTTGTCCCTGCTGTCGGAACGCCTGTTCGGCGGCGCGGGCGTGCAGATTGTCGTCCTGCCCGAAGGCCTGCCACAGGCCGCCGCCCTGCCCGGCAATATCCTGCTGCTGGGCCAGCCCATGATCACCGCCGCCACCTCGCCCGATGCGCCATCAGGCTTTGCCATTGCCGAAACGCTGCGCGCGGAAACAGACGATCCGATGATCGCCATCCTGCGCCATGCTGGCTTTGCCGCCACCGTCCGCCTGCTCACCACCGGCACCCTGCCCGAAGGCGCGCTCACGGGTCTGGGCGAGGCCTTCCTCGCCGCCGACCGCCCCCCCTTGGCCGAGGTGGCGCTCCTCTCCCGCTTCGAATCTGCCGCTGTCTCATCCACGGCCTACGGCTATGCGCTTGATCCCACGGGCGAATCCACCCTTGGCCTGATCGAGGCCGATCCCTACCGCACCGGCACGCCCCGCGCCCTGCTCAATACCGAAGACTGGGCCAGCCTGCAGGCCATCTGCAACTGAAAAGGCCCCCCGACGGATCGGGGGGGCCTTTCTTGCTCCATCACCTGTCAGACAGACCTATCGCACAAAGGCATCGCCGAACCCGGCACCCCGCGCCGCGCGCAGCGCCGCCTGCGCCTCGGCCGATGATCCGAACGGCCCGGCCAGCACAACCTGCACCGGCTTGCCCCCGATCTTGCCATTGGACCGCGCCACCGGCAGGCCCAACCCCGCCAACCGGGCAGACGCGCCATCGGCATTCGCTGGCACGCCGAAACTGCCCACCTGCACGAACAGCCGCCCGCCCGACGCCGCAGCGGGAACGGATTTCGTCGATTGCGTCACCCTCGGCTTCACCGCAGCCTGCGCAGGCGCGTTCTGTGCCGACAGCACAACGCGCTGGCGGGGCGCTTCCGCTACAGGCCGTGCCGGAATATCCCGCGACCAAACCTGATCCTGCGCCGCCTGCCCGTCTGCCGTGCCCACCCCGCGCAGCGGGTTCAACCGGTCATCCTCCCAGGCGAGCTTGTATCCCTTGGGAACAGCGGTCACATGATCGACCACCCGCGCGCCGGTGCTGCCATTGCCGATGCCCGACGGCTGATCCAACGGCACCACACGGCCCGATGGCGCCTCCAGCGACGCCCCCACCGGCGATCCCGGCGGATAAAGCGGCGCGCGCAGCCCTTCCAGAGTGCCATCGCCCCGCGTGCAGACGATGACCGATCCGCCATTCGTCAGACGCAACCGCTGCGCCACCGGTGCAGCCGTGGTGCAGGCCACCCGCACCCCCCCGCCCTGCGGCGCAGGCGCGGCCACGACGACGGGCGCAACCGGTTGCTGCACAACAGGCGCGGCCCGACGAACAGTGCTTACCGGTGCTGGAACATAGCTTGTCTCAGGCGGCTCTGCCGACGCCGTCCGCACAGGGGTCTGCTGTCGCAGAACGGGCGCGGGCTCTGGCACAGGTTCTATGGCCACCTGCCGCGTCCCACCGCCCGCCGATGGCGGATAGCCACACATGGCCTTGCGATTGCGGTCCACCCTTGGCACCCAGTTCACCCGTCCGCCCAGCCCGGCGCGCAGGAAAACGCAGCCCCGGCTGTCAACATACTGCTGCCCGGTGAAACTGGCCGGAGGCAGCTCGCGCGGCCCCCCGACATCGGCGGTTGATTGTGCAAGGGCGCCAAAAGCCCCCAACCCGAGGGTCAGGATTGCCCCCGTCAAAACCTTTACGAACATGACTACCCCCCAGTAGCGTTGGGGCAGAATGCGCGATGACGCGCGCCTCGTAAAGGGGTGATATTACTTTATTTAGTGCCGAACATCCGGTCACCCGCATCGCCTAGGCCCGGCACGATATAGCCGTGATCATTCAGATGGCTGTCCAGCGATGCCGTCACAATCGGCACATCAGGATGGGCCTCTTTCATCCGCGCCACGCCTTCGGGTGCCGCCAGCAGGCACAGAAAACGAATGTTCTTCGCCCCCTTCGCCTTGATCAGATCCACCGCCGCAGCACTTGAATTGCCCGTCGCCAGCATCGGATCGACGACGATGGTCACCCGATCCTCCAACTGCTCCGGCAGCTTGCAGTAATACTGCACCGGTTGCAGCGTCTCGGGGTCGCGGTAGAGCCCCACGAACCCCACCCGCGCCGCAGGCACCAGTTCCAGGATCCCGTCCAAAAGCCCATTGCCCGCCCGCAGGATCGACACCAGCGCCAGCTTTTTCCCCTCGATCGCCGGGGCGTCCATCTCGCACAATGGCGTTTCGATCCGCTTCGTCGTCATCGGCAATTCGCGCGTCACCTCATAGGCCAGCAGCAGGCTGATCTCGCGCAGCAATTGCCGAAAAGACGCGGTCGAGGTGTCCTTTTCGCGCATCAGCGTCAGCTTGTGCTGCACCAGCGGGTGGGAAACGATGGTCAGATGGTCCAGCATGGCAGCCCCCTACAGCTTTTTCAGCACCTTTTCCCGCGTATCGCCGTCGCAAAAGGCGGCGTCAAGCGACGCCCGCGCAATCCCGGCGAAAACGCCCTCATCCCAGTCAAAGGCCGCGTTCAGCCGATCATATTCCCGTGCCATGGTGGTGTGGAAAAACGGCGGGTCATCGGTCGAGATCGTCACCTTCACCCCGCGCCGATACAGTTCTCCAATCGGATGCTGCCGCCAGCCGGGGTAGATGCCCAACGCGATATTCGATCCGGGACAGACCTCCAGCACGACGCCCTTTTCCGCCAACTCGTCCACCAGAGCCAGATCCTCGATGGCCCGCACGCCATGCCCGATCCGCTCCACCCCCAGATCGCGCACCGCATCCCGCACGCTCTCAGGCCCGCCCCATTCCCCCGCATGGGCGGTCAGCCGCAGCCCCGCCTCCCGCGCACAGTCGAAGGACCACAGGTAATCCTTGGGCTTGCCCACCTTCTCATCCCCGGCGATGCCGAAACCCACGATCCAATCCCCCGCCGTATCCGCCGCACAGCGCGCGGTCTCGCGCGCCTTTTCCGGGCCGAAATGGCGGATGCAGGTGATGATCCCGCGCAGCACGATGCCCATGTCGCGCTCCGCCTGATCCGCCGCCTCGCGGATCGCGTGCAGATATTCCCGCCACGCGCTAATATCGCGCCCGCCGCAGAAATCGGGGGAAAGGAACGCCTCGGAATACACCACCCCCGACGCCGCGCTTTCCTCCAGCACGGCCAGCGTCAGGCGGGCATAATCCTCGGGCCGAGTCAGAACCGAGGTGGCCGCCTCATAGACCTTCAGGAAATCCCAGAAATCGGCGTATTTGTAATCGCCCTTCTCATCAAAGATGCCGCCAATATCGGCCTTCTTCTGCTTTGCCAGACTGCGAATAAAGGCGGGCGGGGCCGCCCCTTCCAGATGCAGATGCAACTCCACTTTCGGCATATCGGTGATCACAGAAAACTCCTCCCAGCACCTTGCACAACTATCTCCAGATGCGCGGCCACGCTCGCCGCCACATCGACAAAGGCACAAAGGCCCCCGTCCTGGCCCAAGGCCCCCTCCCCCGCGCCATGGCACAGCACAGGCACCCGCTCGCGCGTGTGTTCCGTCCCGCGCCAGGTGGGATCATTGCCATGATCGGCGGTAAAGATGACCAGATCGCCGGGGCCAAGCGCCGCCAGAAACGCCCCCGCCCGCGCATCGAACCACTCCAACTGCCGGGCATAGCCCGCCACGTCGCGGCGATGGCCGAAATTGCTGTCGAACTCGACAAAGTTCGCAAAGGTCAAGGAACCCTCCTCCGCCTCGCGCCCCAGCCGATCCAGATGATCGAAAAGGGCAGCATCGTCCTTCCCCTTGTGCAGATAGGTGATGCCCCGGTGGCTGAAGATATCGCCGATCTTGCCCACCGCATGGGTCACGCGCCCCGCCCCCTGCACCCAATCCAGCAGCGTGCGTGAGGGGGGCGCAATCGCGAAATCGCGCCTGTTGCCGGTGCGATGAAAATCACCCGCCACCCCCACAAAAGGCCGCGCAATCGCGCGCCCCACCTTCATGGCGTGCAGCCTTGGCGCCAGATCGCGGCACAGGGTCACCAGCCGCTCCAACCCGAACGCCTCTTCATGCGCGGCAATCTGGAACACCGAATCCGCCGAAGTATAGCAGATCGGCCACCCCGTCCGCAGATGCTCGGCCCCCAGCCGGTCGATGATCTCGGTCCCCGAGGCGTGGCAATTGCCCAGCACCCCTTCCACCCCGGCCAACCGGCAAACCTCTGCCACCAGATCGGGCGGAAAGGCAGGGACCGTATCGGGGAAATAAGCCCAATCCCACGGCACCGGCACGCCTGCCAGTTCCCAATGCCCCGACGGCGTGTCCTTGCCCCGCGACACCTCGGTCGCCGCGCCCCAGCGCCCGCGCGGCTTGACCCCAAGCCCCGGCGCATCCAACCCACTGGCAAGCTTGATCGCCGCCCCCAGCCCCAACCCGTCCAGCACCGGCAGCCGCAGTGGCCCCGCGCGCCCCACATCCGCCCGGCCTTCCGCACAGGCCAGGGCGATATGGCCCAGCGTATTCGATCCTTCATCGCCGAACGCCGCCGCATCCGGCGCCCCGCCACAGCCCACGGAATCCATCACGATCAGAAAGGCCCGCGCCATTATCCCACCCGTTTCAGGATCAGCGGCGGCTCCTCAGGGGCCGAGCTTGCCACGCGGTAAGCCGCCTGCACCGCCCGCACCGCCGCCTCGGCCGAGGCCTCGTCCGCCGCATGCACCATGCCCAAAGGCACCCCGCGCGAGACACCCTCACCCAGCCCCGCCAGATCGGTCAGCCCGACCGACGGGTTGATCCTGTCGCCCTCGCGCAGCCGTCCCCCGCCCAGATGCACGACCGCCTCGCCCAGCGCGCGCCCGTCAATCGTATTGATAAACCCGTCACTCTCGCAGGGGATCTCCACCACCACCGGCGCACTCGGCAGCCGGTCCGGCCAGCGTTCCACGAAATCCGCAGGCCCGCCCTGCGCCGCCACCATGCGCCCGAACCATTCCGCTGCCTGCCCGTTCTCCAGCGCCTCGATGATGCGCCCCTCGCCATCCTCGGCATCCGCCGCCAACCCGCCCAGCGCCAGCGCCTCGCCCCCCAGCGCCGCTGTCAGATCCCACAGCGCACCGTTGATCGACGTGCCGGTCAGCGTCTCCATCACCTCAATCACCTCCAGCGCATTGCCCGCCGCCGTGGCCAGCGGCTGGCTCATGTCGGTGATCAGCGCCGATGTCATGCAGCCTGCCCCCTGCGCGGTGGACACCAGCGCCTTGGCCAAAGCCTCGGCCTTCTCAAACGTGTCCATGAACGCGCCCGACCCGCATTTCACATCCAGAACCAGCGCCTCCAAACCCGCCGAAAGCTTCTTCGACAGGATGGATGCGGTGATCAGATCAATGCTCTCCACCGTCGAGGTCACATCGCGGATCGCATACAGCCGCTTGTCCGCTGGCGCGATCTCGGCGCTTGCCGCCACGATCGCACAACGCACCTCACCGATCTGGCGGCGCAACTGATCCTCGCTTAGCCCCGTCCGAAAGCCTGGGATCGATTCCAGCTTGTCCAGCGTGCCCCCGGTATGGCCCAAGCCACGGCCCGAGATCATCGGAACATAGGCCCCACAAGCCGCCAACGCCGGGGCCAGCAGCAGCGAGATACAATCCCCGATGCCCCCCGTGGAATGCTTGTCGATCACCGGCCCGTTCAGATCCCAGTCCAGCACCTTGCCGGAATCGCGCATTCCCCGCGTCAACGCCACCCGGCCCGCCTCGCCCAGACCGTTCAAGAGCACCGCCATGGCAAAGGCCCCGGCCTGCGCATCCGTCACCGCGCCACTGGCCAGCCCTTTGGCGAACCAACCCAATTCATCGGCAGAAGGTTTCCGTCCGTCGCGCAGCTTGGCGATGATGGCGCGGGCGTCCATGCCCGTCAGACCCGGTCCATATGCGCGGCGGTAAACACGCCGGGCAGCAATTCCGCCACCGTCATCACGCGGCTTTTCCCATCCGTGGTGCAGAGCGTGACCCGCACATCCTGCCCCGCGAATTCCGCGATCTTCTGCCGACACCCCCCACAGGGCGGCACCGGCTCCGGGCTGTCGGCAATCACGCAAACCTCAGCAATCCGCGTCTCGCCCCCCGCCACCATGGCGGCAATCGCCCCGGCTTCGGCGCAGGTGCCTTCGGGATAGGCCACATTCTCCACATTGCAGCCAACAAAGACCGCCCCGCTGGTGGTCCGCAAGGCGGCGCCCACCTTGAACCGGGAATAGGGGGCATAGGCCTTTTCACGCACCTCGGTCGCAGCAAGAAGAAGAGACATAGGCGCACCTCGCGGATTTCTGACCAGTTGGTCACAGTCTGAAAGCCCCGCGCGGGAATGGCAAGGCGCACGATTTTTCTACGAAGAATCAGGGGGGCATTGCGCGCCCCCTCGCCGCTGCGCGGCACGTCCCCCGCAGGATAGTTGAAAACAGATGAAGGGAGGCAAACCAGCCTGCCAACTTCATCTGTTCTTCAAATATCCTCGGGGGTGAATTGGCGCGCAGCGCCAAGAGGGGGCAGACAGCCCCCTGATTTTTCGCAGAAAAATCGTGGATCAGGCCAAACCCATCACACCACCACCGTCTCCGGGTTCCCCGGCAGTGTCACCTCCAGCAATTCCAGGTCCGGCGACGGATCGGCATAGCGCGTGGCCATCCCCGGCGGGATCACAAAGGCATCCCCCGGCGACAGGGCAAAGGGCTCCTTCCCCTCTCCCTCCAACGTGAAGCCGCCCTTCATCACAAAGGTGAACAGGATATCGCCCTGATGTTTCGTCCAGACTGTCGCCCCGCCATCCGGCCGCGCCACCATGACCGAGGCCACGCCCTGCGTCGCGCCATGGATCGTGGTATCCCGCGCCACAAATCCCGGCAGGCGGAAGGGGCGAAACGCGCCTTTCGCCCCCTGATCGTAAACGAACCGCTGCCCCTGCCATTCCCGCTCAGGCCGCAGATTCGGTGTGGGCAGTTCCATCTCATGGTCGATCTCGGTCACATGCTCGGCCGGAACCCCGATCTCGATCACCTCGATCCCGTCGCTGGCGTGCAAAACCCGATGCCGGATCTCGGGCGGCTGGATGAAGCAATCCCCCGCCGTCAGCCGGATGGGCGGCCCCTGATCCTCATAGACCACATCGACCCAGCCATGGATGCAGAAGATCAGTTGAAATCCCACCCGGTGGAAATGCACCATATCCGGCACCGGCCCGCCATCGGGAATGCGAATATGGCTGGCGATCATCGCGCCGCCCAGCCGCGACGGCACCAGATCGCGATACTGCATCCCCGCCCGCCCGATCACCCAGGGGGCCTGATCCGCCAGCCGCCGCACTACAAAGGCATGCTCCGTCTTGGGCAGCACCAGTGGCGGGTTTGCCTGATCAATCTCCACCCGCGTGCCATTCGGCGCGATCAGCAACCGTTCGCCCCCGGCGAAGCCTTCCTCATCCGTCAGGATGCGCACCGTGCCGGGATGCTCTGCCGCCCCCTTCTGGATGCGCAGGCGCAGCCCATGCCCCGACAGCACCGCCACTTCCGGGTTGTCAGCGGGATAGATCATATCCAGCCGGAACCCCAACCGCTTGGTCCAGAACGGCAGATCGTCGCGCAATTCCTGCGTCGGCAGGCGCATCTCCGCCCGCGTTTCGCCCTTCACTTCAAACATCTCGCCCTCCGATCATCGCCCAAAGAATGGCCGCGCTTTCCGGGGATTTGCAAGACAGGCAGAAAACGCCTATTGGAAAGAAGGTAAAATGGTTTGGCAAAAAGTAGTTTAACGTTAAACAAAACGGCGGAGGGGGCGATGGAAGATCACATCAAAGGCGACGGGCGGCAGGAAAACGCGCGTCAGGCGGCGCTGGATTACCACGAATTCCCCAAGCCCGGTAAGCTGGAAATCCGCGCCACCAAGCCGCTCGCCAATGGCCGCGACCTGTCCCGCGCCTATTCCCCCGGCGTGGCCGAAGCCTGCCTTGAAATCAAGGCCGACCCCGCCACCGCCTCGCGCTACACCGCGCGCGGCAACCTCGTCGCCGTCGTCACCAATGGCACCGCCGTGCTGGGCCTTGGCAATATTGGCGCGCTGGCCTCAAAACCGGTGATGGAAGGCAAGGCCGTCCTGTTCAAAAAATTCGCCAATATCGACTGTTTCGACATCGAATTGAACGAACCCGATCCCGTCAAACTCGCCGATATCGTCTGCGCGCTGGAACCCACCTTCGGCGCGATCAACCTCGAAGACATCAAGGCCCCCGACTGCTTCATCGTCGAGAAACTCTGCCGCGAACGGATGAACATCCCCGTCTTCCACGATGATCAGCACGGCACCGCCATCGTCGTGGGCGCGGCGGCCACCAACGCGCTGATCGTGGCGGGCAAGCGGTTCGAGGATATCAAGGTCGTCTCCACCGGCGGGGGCGCGGCGGGCATCGCCTGTCTGAACATGCTCATGAACCTCGGCGTCAAACGCGAAAACGTCTGGCTCTGCGATCTGGCGGGTCTGGTCTACCACGGCCGCGCCGATCAGATGACCGCCCAGAAAGCGGAATACGCTCAGGGCACCACCCCCGCCACCCTGGCCGATGTCATCACAGATGCCGACCTCTTCCTCGGCCTCTCCGGCCCCGGCGTGCTGACGGCGGATATGGTCGCCAAGATGGCCCCCCGCCCCATCGTCTTTGCCCTCGCCAACCCCTCGCCCGAAATTCTGCCCGATCAGGTCCGCGCTGTATCCCCCGATGCCATCATCGCCACGGGCCGCTCCGACTTTCCCAATCAGGTCAACAACGTCCTGTGTTTCCCCTTCATCTTCCGGGGCGCGCTGGATGTCGGCGCGACCGAGATTAACAAGCGCATGGAAATCGCCTGTATCGAAGGCATCGCCGCCCTCGCCCGCGCCACCACCAGCGCCGAGGCCGCCGCCGCCTACAGCGCCGAGAAGCTTTCCTTCGGCGCAGATTACCTGATCCCCAAACCCTTTGACCCCCGCCTGATCGGCGTCGTCGCCAGCGCCGTGGCCAAGGCCGCGATGGACTCGGGCGTCGCCACCCGCCCCATCGCCGACCTCGATGCCTACAAGCGCGGGCTGGACGGGTCGGTGTTCAAATCCGCCCTCCTCATGCGCCCCGTGTTCGAGGCGTCCAAGATCGCCGCCCGCACCATCGTCTTTGCCGAAGGCGAAGATGAACGCGTCCTGCGCGCCGCCCATGCGATGATGGAGGAAACCAACGACATCCCCGTTCTGATCGGCCGCCCCGACGTGGTGGAATCCCGCTGCGAACGCGCGGGCCTTCCCATCCGGCCCGGCGTCGATGTCCATCTGGTGAACCCCGAAAACGATCCCCGCTACCGCGATTACTGGGGCACCTATCACGATCTGATGGCCCGTCGCGGCGTCTCGCCCGATATCGCCCGCGCCGTGATGCGGACCAACACCACCGCCATCGCCGCCGTCATGGTCCATCGCGGCGAAGCCGACAGCATGATCTGCGGCACCTTCGGCCAGTATCACTGGCACCTCAACTACATCCGTCAGGTGCTGGCCCGCGACGGACTCCACCCCGTCGGCGCGCTCTCGCTGATGATCCTCGAAGACGGCCCCCTCTTCATCGCCGACACGCAGGTAAACCCCGAACCCACGCCGCAGCACATCATGGAGACCGTGATCGGCGCCGCCCGCCACGTGCGCCGCTTCGGCCTGACGCCCAAGATCGCGCTCTGCACGCAAAGCCAGTTCGGCAATATGGACAATTCCGCCGCCCTACGGATGCGCGCCGCGCTGGAAATGCTCGATCAGCGCGAACCCGACTTCTGCTATGAAGGCGAAATGAACGTGGACAGCGCCCTCGACCCCGCCCTGCGCGAACGCCTGCTGCCCGGCGGCCGGATGGAGGGCGCGGCCAATGTCCTCGTCTTCGCCACCACCGATGCCGCATCGGGCGTGCGCAACATCCTCAAGACCAAGGCCAACGGGCTGGAGGTCGGGCCGATCCTCATGGGCATGGGCAACAAGGCCCATATCGTGACACCCTCCATCACCGCGCGTGGCTTGTTGAACATGTCAGCACTGGCCGGCACCCCGGTAACGCATTACGGCTAAGGCAAAGGGACCAGAGCAGCCGGCGAGAGGAAACTGTGATGTTCCGAGTAACCCTTCACCTCTCCATGATCGTCGGCCTGACAATCCTGACCCAAGTCGGCGGTCTGGCCTGGGCGCTTTCCCTGCTCCTCAAGCGCCGACTGATGGCGTTCGCGGCGATCTATGCCGTCTTCTGGTTCGGGGCCGTGACGCTCGCCCCGCTCGCCGGGCGCGTGCCTCTCCCCTGCACGGGTGAACCGCTGCGCCTGCAATCCCCCGCCTATTGCCTGATGCTGCGCCATTTCGTGACCCCCGACCTCGCCGGCGTGGCCGAGGATGCGGCCAAGGAGGTGGCCGCAGCACATCCGGGCACAATCACCCTCGCCCTCGATGGCAGCTTTCCCTTCCTTGACGGCATGCCGCTCCTGCCGCATCTCAGCCATGACGATGGCGAGAAGCTCGACTTCGCCTTCTTCTATACGCAGGACGGTGCCTACCTGCCGGGCCGGACCCGATCACCCATCGGCTACTTTGCCTTCGAGACGCTGGATATCCAGAACTGCCCCACGGCCTTACCCACCCTGCGCTGGGATCTGGCATGGCTGCAACCGCTCTTGCCGAACCGCCCGCTGGAACCGGAACGCACCAGAACCATGATCCAGACGCTTCTGGATGATCCCCGCGTGGGCCGCATCTTCGTCGAACCTCCATTGGCGGAAGAGTTGGGCGTCGCTGGCGCCTCTCTCGGCTTTCAGGGGTGCCGCGCGGCACGCCATGATGACCACATTCACATCCAGCTTTGATTCTGTTCCTGAACGCTGGGCCAGTTCACGTGACGGATATTTGCAAACCCTGCCCGGCTTAGCTTCCCGTCGCTAAGACAGCGGCGATTTGCAAAAATTTGCAGACCATACTTGCAATAATCTGCAAACAAAACGCCGCACCCCGCCCATGTTCACGGTAACAGCGTTGCGTCAAAGCCCCCGCATCGCGTAACAAATGCCAACTCGTGGAGGAGGGCATACAATGGCATACCGGGAACTCTTTGCGAAATGGAAAGCCGATCCCGAAGGCTATTGGCTGAACGCAGCAGGCGCGATTGACTGGGTCGAACGCCCACAATCCGCGCTCAATGCCTCCCGCGCGCCGCTTTACGAATGGTTCACAGATGCAAGCGTGAACACCTGCTGGAACGCAGTGGATCGCCACGTCCTCGCGGGGCGCGGCGCGCAGGCAGCCATCATCCATGACAGCCCGGTCACCGGCACCAAACACACTATCACCTATGCCGAACTCAAGGACCGCGTCGCCCGCCTCGCCGGCGCGCTCTGCGCCAAAGGCGTCACCAAAGGCGACCGCGTCATCATCTACATGCCCATGGTGCCTGAGGCGCTGGAAGCCATGCTCGCCTGCGGCCGCATCGGCGCGATCCATTCCGTGGTGTTCGGCGGCTTCGCCGCCAATGAACTCGCCGTCCGCATCGACGATTGCACCCCAAAGGCCATCATCGCCGCCTCCTGCGGGATCGAACCCACCCGCGTGGTGCATTACAAACCGCTGCTTGATGCCGCCATCGACATGGCCACCCACAAGCCCGATTTCTGCGTGATCCTGCAACGCGAACAGGAAGTGGCCAAACTAATCGAAGGCCGCGATGTCGCGTGGCATTCCTTCCAATACGGCGTCGAACCGGCTGATTGCCTCCCCGTCGAAGGCAACCACCCCGCCTATATCCTCTACACCTCCGGCACCACCGGCGCGCCCAAGGGCGTGGTCCGCCCCACCGCAGGCCACCTCGTGGCCCTCGCCTGGACCATGCGCGCCATCTATGATTGCGGGCCGGGCGATGTGTTCTGGGCGGCGTCGGATGTGGGCTGGGTCGTGGGCCACAGCTACATCTGCTACGCCCCCCTCATCGCGGGCTGCACCACCATCGTCTATGAGGGCAAACCCGTAGGCACCCCCGATGCCGGGGCCTTCTGGCGGGTGATCGCCGAACACAAGGTCCGCGCCTTCTTCACCGCCCCCACCGCGCTGCGCGCCATCAAGCGCGACGATCCCGAAGGCAAACTGGTCGGCGACTACGACCTGACCAAGCTCAACGCCCTCTACCTCGCCGGCGAACGTGCCGATCCCGACACCATCCACTGGGCACAAAACCATGTGAAAGTGCCGGTCGTCGATCACTGGTGGCAAACTGAGACCGGCTATGCCATCGCCGCCAACCCGCTTGGCATCGAACAGCTTCCCATCAAGGTCGGCTCTCCCTCCGTCCCCATGCCCGGCTTCGATGTGCAAGTGCTGGATGAAGGCGGCCACCCCGTCGCCCCCGGCCAACTCGGTGCCATCGCCATCAAGCTGCCCCTGCCGCCCGGCACCCTGCCCACCCTCTGGAACGCCGAAGACCGCTTCCGCAAATCTTACCTCGCCCATTTCCCCGGCTTCTATGAAACCGGCGATGCGGGCTATGTGGATGAAGACGGCTATCTCTACATCATGGCCCGCACCGATGACGTCATCAACGTCGCCGGCCACCGCCTCTCCACCGGCGCGATGGAAGAGGTGCTGGGCTTCCACCCCGATGTCGCCGAATGCGCCGTCATCGGCGTATCAGACGATCTCAAAGGTCAATCCCCGCTGGGCTTTCTCTGCCTTAACAAAGGCTGCGATCGCCCCGTCGCCGACATCGTCAAGGAATGTGTCACCCTCATGCGCGAAAAGATCGGCCCCGTCGCCGATTTCAAACGCGCCGTCGTGGTGGACCGCCTGCCCAAGACCCGGTCGGGGAAAATCCTGCGCGGCACCATGGTCAAGATCGCCGACGGGCAAGATTACAAGATGCCCGCCACCATCGACGATCCCGCCATCCTGGATGAAATCCGCACCGCGCTGCAAAGCCTTGGCCTCGCCGCGCGCTGATCCCTGCCAAGCCGCAGACCTAGCTCTTTGGCGCACTGGACAACCCGCCCTGCGCGGGTAGTCTTGTGCCATGAAGATGCGACGCGCACAGAACACCGGCCCCGCTCACCTCCGCAGGGCCCCATGACCGCCCCCGATCCCCTCGGCATTCTGGGCGACAGCACCGCCCTGCGCGATATCCTGATCATGGCCGGTCCGGAGACCGCGCCGCGCATCCTGCGGCAGATGCATATCGACCTCACCGCCACCGCAGCGCAGATCACCCCCGCCCTCAACAGGGCCGACTGCGCCACGATCCGCGCCCAGACCCATGTGCTCATCTCGCTCGCAGGCACCATCGGCGCCATGCGCCTGCATGGGCTGGCCGTGGCCCTGAACACCGCCGCCCATGCCGAAGATGCTGACCAGATCGCCACCCTTTCCACGCCGCTGATCGCCGATCTCTCGGGTCTCATCGCCCTTCTCGCCCTCCGCCTGCCGCCCGATGAAACCCCTGGCGAAGCCGATAACGACGCCGCCGCATGACCGATCTGCCCCCCCTTCTGCTGATCGAAGACACCCCATCGCTCCAGATGGTCTACCGCTCCGTGCTCACCAATGCGGGCCACGCCGTCCGCAGCGCAGGCACCGCAGCCGAAGGCATGGCCGCCTTTCTTGACAGCGGCGCAACCGTCGTCCTGCTCGATCTGATGCTGCCCGACCGCGACGGTCTGGAACTGATGCAGGAAATGCTGACACTCCGGCCCGAGGCGAATGTCATCGTTATCACCGCCAACGGCTCCATCAACAAAGCGGTCGAGGCGATGCGCGCCGGCGCACATGAATTCCTGGTCAAACCCTTCGACGAACCCCGCTTCCTCGGTGCGGTCGACAACGCCCTTGCCGGTCGCGGCATGCCCCGCCGCGCGCCTCAGGCCAGCCCAACGCTCGCCCGCCCGGCCACCCCCACCCCGGCAGAACCACTGCCAGCCGTCACCGGGGCCTTCGTCGGTTCCTCCGATGCCATGGCCCGCATCCATGCCAAGATCCGTTCCGTCGCCCGCTCCATGGCCACCGTCTTCATCACGGGCGAAAGCGGCACCGGCAAGGAACTCTGCGCCCTTGCCGTGCATGACTACTCCCCCCGCGCCGCAGGCCCCTTCATCGCGCTGAACTGCGGCGCGATCCCGCAGGATCTGCTGGAATCCGAGGTGTTCGGTCACGTGAAAGGCAGCTTCACCGGTGCCATATCCGACAAGCCGGGTGCCGCCGCCGCCGCCGATGGCGGCACGCTGTTTCTGGATGAAATCTGCGAAATGGCCCCCGCGTTGCAAACCAAACTGCTGCGCTTTCTGCAAACCTCCACCGTGCAGCCCGTGGGTGCCACCCGCCCGCGCAAGGTGAATGTCCGCATCGTCTGCGCCACCAATCAGGACCCGCTCGATGCCGTCCGCCGGGGCCGCTTCCGCGAAGACCTGTATTACCGCCTTTATGTCGTGCCGATCCACATGCCGCCCCTGCGCGAACGCGGCGATGATGTGATCGAAATCGCCGAAGCCGCGCTTGACCGCTTCGCCGCCGAAGAGGGCCGCCACTTCGACGGCCTCTCGCCCGAGGTGACCGCCCTCTTCCGCCGCCTGCCATGGCCGGGCAATGTGCGGCAGGTGCTGAACGTGATCCGCCATGTGGTGGTGATGAACGAAGGCGGACCCGTCTCGCCCGCCATGCTGCCCGACATCGTGGCCGACGAACGCAGCCTTGCGCCGACTTCGGCCCTCTCTGCTCCCACCGCGTCCGAACCTGCGCTGGACGCGTTGATCGGCAAACCGCTGGCGGAAATCGAACGTCTGGTGATCGAAGCCACCCTGAAACGCTTTGACGGATCGGTACCAAAGGCCGCGCGGGTTCTGGAACTGGCCCCCTCCACCCTCTACCGCAAGATCGAAGGGTGGAAGGAATAGCCGGTCACGCTATCCCCCTAAGGTGGCCCCGGTAGGGCGGGGTTCACCCCGCCTTTTCGAACCCATGTAACAGGGCGGGGTTTCCCCCGCCCCTCCTCGCCTTACGACAACACCCGCCGCAAAGCAGGCACCTGCCGCAAGACCAGCAGATCCAACACGATCACCGCCGCAATCGCCGCCCCGCCCAGCGGGAAGGCCACGCCCAGCGCCACGATCAACGCTGCCGCCACCCACCAGAAGGCCAGCCCCTGCGGCGCAGGCGGCGCGGCAAGGCGGAACGCCTTTTCCGGCCGCCGCTTCCACCACATCACCAGCCCCGACACCGGCAGAAAGATCATCGAAAGACAGAACAGCGTGTTGAGCGCGATGTTCCACGCCCCCATGTCGCCTTCATGAAAGGCGATGCCATAGGCCATCATCTTCGCCCAAGGCGAATAGTCGGCATAGCCCACATCGGCCAGCACATTACCGGTATACTGGTCGATATGGATGGTCCGGTCCGCGCTGGGATCGGGGCCATCATTCGACATGCTGTCATGGCTGATTGTCCAGACGCCCGTCTCATCCCCCGGAATCGCCATCTGGAACCGCCCGTTGAACCCAAGGCTGCGCGCAAAGCCCGCCACGCCGTCAATCGTGACTGGCCCCGCAACCGCCTGCGTCCCCGCCAGCGATCCGCTCTCAGGCAGCGGGGTTTGCTCCAGCCCCCAAGGCACTTCCTTCGCCGCGCCATGGTTCATGTCGGCATGGGTCTTGTCTGACAAGGGCACCGCGTCCCACTTTTCCGCAGGAAAGGTGGACCAGGCCTGCACCATCTTGCCGCCCCAGATGCCGGCCCAGCTCAGCCCCGAAATCAGGAACACCAGCAACACAACCGACATCCACATTCCCACCGCACCATGCAGCGCCTTCCATGCGCTGCGCGAGGTAAAGCTCACCTTAGGCAGCAGCGTCTGCCGCCATCCCGCACCGCCGCGCGGCCAATGAAGCCAGATCCCAGTCACCACAAGGATCACGCCCAGCGATGCCGCCGCCTCGATCAGCCAGTCGCCCAGATCACCGATCAGCAGCGTGCCATGAATCTCGGTCGCGAAATCATACCAACCGGCCCGCCACTGAAAGGTCTCGACGACCTCAGCCGTATACGGGTTGATCACCACCGCAACGTCGCCCTCGCTGCCCGAGATCTGAAAAACGGCCACGCGGTCCGCCGCCAAAGGCTCGATATAGCTGCCCGCAACACCATCCGGGATCGCGGCCTCTGCCGCCGCCTGCAAGGCAGACACCGCCATCGGGCTGCCAGAAGGCGTGATTACCGTCCGCTCACCGTTCAGATCGGTCAGCGCCGAAATCCACAGCATGATCAGGCCGGTCACCGCCAGCATCATCAGGAAGGGGAAGACGTAAAGAGAGCAGTAGAAATGCCAGCGCCACACTGTGAAATAGCGCCGTTCGGTCGCCGCGCGGGCAACCTGTTCGGTCGTGGAAACCATGGGATCAGTCCTTTATCCATGTGCAGCCACCGCACCATGCGGCAGCCTTTCAGTTTGCATCAGGAAAAGGTCGTCTCCGGGGGACCCCGCGCCGGGGGAAACGTCAGGGGGTCACGGGCAACCGGCTGGCCCTGGGCAACCGGCCAGACGGCATCGGCCCGTCCCTCCACCGGCACAGGCAGCGCCAGCACAGCCACATTGATTGCGCATTTCTGCAAGACGCAGGCCGGGCAATCCATCTGCCCATGCCCGCCACCATGCCCCGGCATCCCGGCGTCATGGCACAGATCAGCCAGCGATCCGCCTGCCGCCAGATAGGCCGCCATCGCCGCCGCCTCACCGGGCCGTTCCACCGGGCGATGCGCCGCCCCCGCCCCGGCCAGAACAAGGCCGAGCGTCAGGGCAAGCACAGCCCGAAACAGCCATGGAAAACGCGACAACATCATGCTGACAGCGCTAACGCACCTGCCCGCCGCCGATCAAGGGCCAAAAGTCGAACGATCTGACCCCCGACTCACCCCGCCGCCGCATTGGTTAACGCACCCCGGCACCACCGCGCGTCTGCACAGCTGTCTGCACCGCCCATCTGCACCAGGCGCTGCACTGCCCCCGGCCCAAATGCCGAAAATAAACCCAGCGCCCGCAAGGGCTTGGCCGCCACGTCAGACAAACTGCTCGTTGATCAGCCGCTCTTCCAGCCCATGCCCCGGATCGAACATGATGCGGTGCCGCACTCCAGGCTCTGAGCGCACTTCGACACTCGCCACCCCCCGCACCGACCCCCGGCTGTCGGCATCGGCCATCACTGGGCGCTTCTCGGCCTCCAGCACCTCGAACCGCACCACCGCCGCCTTGGGCAACAACGCCCCCCGCCAGCGGCGCGGACGAAAGGCCGCCATCGCCGTCAGCGCCAGCACATCCGCCCCGATGGGCAGGATCGGCCCATGCGCCGAATAGTTGTAAGCCGTTGATCCCGCAGGCGTTGCCACCAGCGCCCCATCGCAGACCAGCTCATCCATCCGCACCCGGCCATCCACGCTGACCCGCAGCTTCGCCGCCTGCGGCCCCGCGCGCAGCAGGCTCACCTCATTGATCGCCAGCGCCTCATGCACTGCGCCATCCACATCAACGGCCCGCATCCGCAGCGGATTGATCACCTCTTCCTCCGCCGCCGCCAGCCGCGCCGGCAGGTCGCCGGGTTGATAGGTGTTCATCAGAAATCCGATAGTGCCGCAGTTCATCCCATAGACCGGCAGCGACAGACGCTGCGTCTCATGCAGGGTCTGCAACATGAAGCCGTCCCCCCCAAGCGCAACCACAACATCTGCGCTTTCCAACGACACCTGCCCATAGCGCGCCGTCAACACGCGCAGCGCCTCGCTTGCTGCGGGTGCGGTCGAAGCCATAAAAGCGATGCGTGAAAAGGCCATCGGCCCGTACTCCCCTGATCCTGAACCGCAGTCTTGCGGGCCCGCCCGCTCAAACTCAACCCCCGTTCCAATGCCCTACCCATCTTCCGCCACGCACAATTATTTCGCACAGGCCCGCTTTGGAGTCGTTTTCCTGCCTTCCCGCATTGCCCCCATTGCGCTAGATGCAACCCAAGCCCGTAAATCCCGTCATGAGGAGTGCCCATGAACGCCCCCCACCGCGACACCGGATTCTTCACAGAACCGCTTGCCACCCGCGATGCCGAACTTTTCGGCGCGATCACCCAGGAACTCGGCCGCCAGCGGCACGAGATTGAACTGATCGCCTCGGAGAACATCGTCTCCCGCGCCGTGATGGAGGCTCAGGGCTCCGTCATGACCAACAAATATGCCGAAGGCTATCCCGGCAAGCGCTACTATGGCGGCTGCCAATATGTTGATATTGCAGAAAACCTTGCTATTGAACGCGCCTGCAAGCTGTTCGGCTGCGGCTTTGCCAACGTCCAGCCCAATTCCGGCAGTCAGGCCAACCAAGGCGTGTTCCAGGCGCTGCTGCAGCCCGGCGACACGATCCTCGGCATGTCGCTCGATGCCGGTGGCCACCTCACCCATGGCGCGGCACCCAACCAGTCGGGCAAGTGGTTCAAGGCCGTGCAATACGGCGTGCGCAAGCAAGACCTCGAACTGAATTACGATCAGGTCGCCGAACTCGCCGCTGAACATAAACCCAAGCTGATCATTGCAGGTGGCTCCGCCATCCCGCGCGTGATCGACTTCGCCAAGATGCGCGAAATCGCCGACAGCGTCGGTGCCTATCTCCTTGTCGACATGGCACATTTCGCGGGTCTCGTCGCGGCGGGCCTCTACCCCTCGCCCTTCCCGCATGCCCATGTCGCGACCACCACCACGCACAAAACCCTGCGCGGCCCGCGCGGCGGCATGATCCTGACGGATGACGAGGCGTTGGCCAAGAAATTCAACTCGGCCATCTTCCCCGGCATTCAGGGCGGCCCCCTGATGCACGTCATCGCCGCCAAGGCCGTGGCATTCGGTGAAGCCCTGCGCCCGGAATTCATCACCTACCAAAAGCAGGTCATCACCAATGCCAAGGCGCTGGCGGATGAGTTGATGAAGGGCGGGCTGGACATCGTCACCGGCGGCACCGACACGCACCTGATGCTGGTCGACCTGCGCCCGAAGGGCGTAAAGGGCAACGCCACCGAAAAGGCGCTGGGCCGCGCCCACATCACTTGCAACAAGAACGGCATCCCGTTTGATACCGAAAAGCCGACCATCACCTCGGGCGTCCGCCTCGGAACGCCCGCAGGCACGACGCGCGGCTTCGGCGATGGCGAATTCCGCCAGATCGGCCGCTGGATCACCGAAGTCGTCGACGGCCTGGCCGCCAATGGCGAAGACGGCAACGCCGCAGTTGAAGCCAAGGTGAAAGCCGAGGTCGAAACCCTCTGCAAGCAGTTCCCGATCTATCCGGGGCTTTGATCGCTGTATCAAATCAGAAAGGCGCGCCCCGGAAACGGTGGCGCGCCTTCGCCATTCAGGCCCAAAATCCTTCGAAGGATTTTGCAATTTTCTTCCAAGAAAATTGGCCGCCAATGCGGCATCTCATCCGCCCCTGTTGACGCCGCTGTCTTGATCGGCTCACCTGTCGCAGCCCCGCGTCACGAGTGATCCATGACAGCCACCCCTCCCACCCCCAATACCCGCAGCATCGAACGCCGCTTGGGGGATTGGGCCCGCGCCCGCTTGCCCTACGCTTTGGCCGAATTTGTGATGTTCGTGCTGAAACAAGGTTGGGCCTGCCTTTTCGGTGGCCTCATGCTGGCGGCCATCATCGGCTCATCCCTGATCTGGCAGCCGGACTGGCCCCTGCACCGCTATGACGCGCTGTTCCTTTTCGCCATCGCCACGCAGGCGCTGTTCCTGTGGAAAAAACTGGAAACATGGGAAGAGGCGCGGGTGATCCTGCTGTTCCATCTGACCGGTACCGCGATGGAATGGTTCAAGGTCAGCGCCGGGTCTTGGGGCTACCCCGAACCCGCCTTGTTCAAACTGATGGGCGTGCCGCTGTTCTCCGGCTTCATGTATGCCGCCGTGGGCAGCTACATCGCCCGGGTGATCCGCATTTTTGACATGCGATTCACCCCCTACCCGCCCTTCGCGCTTACCCTGCTGCTGGCCGCGGCTATCTATGTGAACTTCTTCGCCCACCACTTCCTGCCCGACATTCGCATCGCGCTGTTTGCAGCCACGCTGATCCTCTACGCCCGCACCCGCGTCTGGTTTCGCATATCCGATCATCCGCTCTGGATGCCTCTTCCGCTTGCGGCCTTCCTTGCCAGCCTTGCGCTCTGGATCGCCGAAAATGTTGGCACCGCTACAGGCACATGGCTCTACTCCGGCCAACTGCCGGGGCAACTGGTCAGTTTCGGCAAGCTCGGTTCATGGTATCTGCTGCTTTACGTGTCTTTTGTGACCGTCACGCTGGTCAGCCGCCGCGCCCTCGGCGGACCTCCGCCTGTCAGATCAGCCCTGCAAAAGCCAGCCCGATATACAGCATAAGCCCCGACAGAACCACCGTCACACCGCTCTGCACCGCAGTGCGGATATGAGGCAATCCCTGCACCTCAGGCTCCATCATCTGCAGATGGCGCATGCAGGTGCGATAATCATCGTCAAAGCTGTATTCATCAACGCCCGCCAGATCGCCCAGCTTCGCCTTGCGCTCTGCCACGGCAATCCGCCACCCTGCCTGACGCGCCTCGGATGGCAACACGCGCCCCGCCCGGCCAAGCCGCGCCTCAAGCGAGGACCCCTTGACGCCGACCCGTTCCTCCAGCAACTCCGAGATGCGGTTTGCCTTCTGCAAGATGATGATGGCGATGGCAGACATGTTCATACCCCTTAACGGATTGTGGCAACATAGCGGCAAGACTGGGGCGGAAAAAGCCAGCAAACGGAAACGACCGGATGCGCAAAGGGAAACAATGCTGAACCTGATCCACCATCCTGCCAGTGAAACCGTCAGCCAACCGCCCCTGATCATTGCCCATGGCCTGTTTGGGTCCGGCCGCAATTGGGGCGTCATCGCCCGCCGTCTGGCCGACAGTCGCGACGTCTATGCCGTCGACATGCGCAACCACGGCGACAGCCCGCGCGCCGCCTCGCATACCTACCCCGACCTCGCCGCCGATCTGGCCGAAGTGATCCGCCACATCGGCGCGCCCGCCGATCTTTTGGGCCATTCCATGGGCGGCAAGGCCTCGATGCAGCTTGCCCTCACGCAGCCTGACCTGATCCGCCGCCTTGTCGTGGCCGACATCGCCCCCATCGCCTATGGCCATGACCAGACCCGCCACATCGACGCGATGCGCGCGCTCGACCTGACCAACCTCACCACGCGCGGCGAAGCTGACCTGCGCCTGTCCGCCCATATCGATGATCCCGCCCTGCGCGCCTTCTTCCTGCAATCGCTGGACCTCAAGGCAGCAGGCGGCCCCCGCTGGCGCCTTAATCTCGACGCGCTCGAGGCAGAGATGCCCAACATCGTCGGCTGGCCCGCCACCGCAGGCCAGTTTGACCGGCCTGCCCTGTTCCTGACCGGGGCAAACAGCACCTATGTCAAACCCGAATACCGCGACACGATCCGCGCCCTTTTCCCCACCGCCCGCTTCGCCCGCATCCCCGATGCCGGCCACTGGCTGCACGCAGAAAAACCACGCGAATTCGAAGAGACCGTCCGCGTCTTTCTGACCACGCCCGCCCAGACCTGACTCCTCCTTGGGGCAAAAGCCCCAAGCACGATCCCCCGCCCCCTTGGACCACAACCCTCATCTGCGGCAGGAAGAACTGACCGCAACCGAGGAGACTGCCTTGACCGGGGCCGACATCTGTTTTCTGGCGACCAGCAAATCGGGCCTTGGCCATCTGCGCCGCTCGGCCACGATTGCCGCCCGCATCCGCCAGCACTCTTCCCGCCGCATGCACCTTGTCAGCAACGCCGCGCCGCAGGGCATTTCCGCAGGTGACCTGTCGGCCTTTACGTCCATTCACATCCTCGACCGCAGCCGAATGGCCGCCGACCTCGCCATCAAAGGCCCCAAGGTCATGGTGCTCGATACGCTCACCGTACCGGGGATAACAGATCTGGACGCTCCCCTCGCCCTTGTGCTGCGCGAGGCACCAGCAAACGAACTGCACCGCTTCCGCCTGCCCGGTGCGCGGCCATGGGATCTGGCAGTCATCGCGAACCCCATAACGCACTGGATGCCTTCTCCCAGCGATCTGCAGGCCCGGCAGACAGAGGCCGTGGGATGGATCTATCGCCGTCCGGGTTTGCGCCAAGCCGTCGCGGATCGTCTGCCCACCGTCCTTGTCGCCACCGGTGGCGGCGGCACATCCGAAACGGCCGCCGCACTGATGGCCGAAATTGACCCGATGATCGCATGGGCAAGGCAGATCGCTCCACCCTTTCAGGTGGTGCAGGCCATAGGCCCCCGCGCGGCAACATTCGGCCGTCTGGCCGGGGCAGACCGTATCCTTGATCCGGGGCCGGATCTCAACACGGCGTTCCGCGACGCGGATATCGTGATCTCCACCGCAGGCTACAATTCGGTGCTGGAACTGGCGCTGACGGACACCCCCACCATCCTCATGCCGATCCCGCGCAGCATCGACGATCAGGTCGCCCGTGCCCGCCTTTGGGGGCCGCAGCTCGGGGCCTGGCACGATTCCGCCGCGCCGGGGTTGTCGGCGCTCTGGCTGTCGCACCAGATCGCCACCCGCCAACGCCGCGCGCCCATTGATCTTGGCCCAAGCGGAGAGGATCGCGCTGCCCGTGCCATCCTGCAACTGGGATGACGGAAACCGCGACATGGGTCATGGAGGAGATGTTCGTCAAACATTACCCTTCGGACTTTGCCGCCGCCACCGCCTTGCACCGCACCCGCATGGCACGCACGGCAGGTGTCCCGACGCCCGCCGTGCAACGCAGCCTTGGGCGCGGCCTTCTGGTTTATGATCGCGTCCACCCCGCTGGCGACGCCTCCCTCCCTGCGATGCTGGCCTCCCTCGCCCTACTCCACCGCATGCCCCCGTCCGGCCTGTCGCGGCTTGATCCCTTCCTGCGCATAAACCCGCGTCTCGCCGATGCTCCCGCCCATCTGCGACGCCTTTTCGCGATCCTGCTGCGGCAGGATCGGGCGATCAACTGGCCTGCCCGCACACCGGTTCATGGTGACTTTCACCCTGGCCAAGTGATTCTCAGTGATCACGGAACGGTCTGGCTGGTCGATCTGGATGACATGGCTCTCGCCCCGCCCGAAGCCGATCTCGGCAACCTCGCTGCATGGTTTGCCACGCAGAGGCCCGGCGATCTGGTCCCGCGCTGTTCGGCGGCACTCACGCAGGTTTTGACCCATGCACCCGGCGCAAACCCCGCCCTCGCCACCCATTTCTGCCGCATCGCGCTGTTGCGCCGTGCGCTGAAACTTGCCGAGAAGGGCCAGCCTTGGGTGCAAAACGCGCTTGCCGTCCTTGAGGCGTGAGTCCGTTTCATAGGCTCAGGTTTAAATGCATCTATCGCAAGTTATACGTCGATCCTGGGCCGCGCTGCTCTGCGGCATTTGCCCCAAAGTCGGGGCAGCCCCTCAATCGGCAGACCGCAAGACACCCGCTAGGCATGTCTCATCACAAGTCCTGGGGGACATAATGTCCGGTATACTGCTTCTCGAAGACGAACCGATCATCGCCCGCAACATCTGCCGTGTTCTTGGACGCGACGGCCATTCCGTCACACATGCCGCTACGGCAGAGGAGGCGCGTCTCCGGCTGGCAGGGTCGCGCTATGATCTGGTGCTGGCCGATGTGAACCTTGGCGATGGCGACGGGCTCGAGGTGCTTTCTGCCGAGGCGGCAGCGCTTAGCGATGTCCCTATCGTCATCATGACCGGACAGGATACGCTGGACAATCGCCTGCGGGCCGAGGGGCTGTCCGTATCGGCCTTCTTGTCGAAACCCTTTGCCATGGCGCGGCTGTCTGAACTGACAGGTGCTCTTCTTGCCGAAAGCGGCAAACAGGCCGGCACCCGCCGCGGCCCTTCGGTGATGATGTATTCCCATGACACCATCGGCCTTGGGCACATGCGGCGCAACACCGCCATTGCCAAAGAACTGGTGGCCCGGATTCCCGGCATATCGGTTCTGATGCTGGTGGGTTGCCCGGCAGGCATGGTCTTTGAACCCAGCCCGGGCATCGATTATGTGAAACTCCCCTCACTCACCAAGCTGGGCCGCGGGCGCTGGCAGGCAGGCAGCCTGCGCATCGACGCCGGCACCACCCGCGCCCTGCGCGCCGGAATCATCGACCGGGTGATCGAAACCTTTGCCCCTGATGTGCTCTTGGTCGATCACGAACCTGCCGGGGTCTGGAACGAGCTTGTCGAACCCATCCGCGCCTTGCGGGCGCGGGGCGGATCGCGCGTCATCCTCGGGTTGCGCGACATCCTCGATGATCCCGACCGTGTCGCCCGCGCTTGGTCAGCTGGGGGTGTGGATCGCGTCATCTCGGGGCTTTATGACGACGTCCTGATCTATGGCAGCGAAACCTTCTACCCGTCAGACAGCGCTTATGGCCTTACCGCCCTGCGCCCCGGCCATGTCCGCTATTGCGGCGCGGTCACGACGGAACAGCCGGCCCCGCGCGCAGGGTGGGCCGGCCTGCCGCGCCGCGTCCTCGTCTCGGGCGGTGGTGGGCGCGATGCCTTTGCCCTGCTGGATACCGTGCTGGCCGGGTTCGAAATTCTGCCCCCCCATCGCCGCCCGGAACTGACCCTTGTTGCCGGCCCGCTGATGGACGAAGAGCTTTCCGCCGCCCTTCAGCATCGCGCCGCAAAGGCAGGGGCCCTGTTTCGCGACAGCACCCCCGACTTGCCGGCGCTGATGGGCAGGTCGGACCTGTTCATCACCATGGGCGGCTACAACTCCGTGACCGAGGCGCTGGTCACCGGCTGCCCCACGCTTGTCGTACCCCGCGTCGGCCCGTCGGGCGAACAACGCATCCGCGCCGAACGTCTGCAGGCGCTCAACCTCGCCACCGTCGTCTGGCGGCACGATCTGACACCGGCGCGCATGGCCACGGCACTGACATCCCGCCCCGCCGCCCCGGCAAAGGTGCCAAGCCTTAGCTTCGGCGGGGCCTCCGTCGCAGCTGCCCATATTTCGGCGATCCTCGCCGAGACTGCGCCCGTTCCATTCAAGGTGACCTGTCATGCCTGACCCCACACCCCTGCGCATCGGCTATGTGCTCAAGCGCTTTCCGCGCTTTTCCGAAACCTTCATCCTGAATGAACTCCTCGCCCTGCAGGCGTTGGGGGTCGAGGTGCAGGTGTTCTCTCTCCTCACCCCGCCGGACGAGCCGCGCCATGCCCGGCTGGCGGATCTGCGCGCACCCGTGACCTATCTGACGAAATCCCCGGCCATTGCCATGCCCGACATTGCCCCGGATGATCCCCTTTTCGCGGGCAACGATGCCCGCAGCATCGCCACCCTCCATGCCAAGGCGGCCGAGGTCGCCCGCCTTGCCCGTGCGGCGGGCATCACCCATTTGCACGCGCATTTCGGCTCTGACCCAACGACCGTGGCCTTGCTAGCTGCGCGTATGCTGGGCGGCACCTTTTCCTTCACCGCCCATGCGCGGGATATCTATCACACCTATGTCTCGCCTACCGCAGACGCGGCAAAACGTCAGGCCAAGCTGCGCGCGGCAGCCTTCACCGTGACTGTGTCAGATTTCAACGCAGCCTACCTGCGCGCCCTGTGCCCCGACGCCACGCCGCACATCCATCGTCTTTACAACGGGATTGACCTGTCGCTTTTCTCCCCGGCGGAAAGCATGGTCCCGGGCCGCATCATCGCCGTGGGCCGGCTGGTCGAAAAGAAGGGCTTTGCCGTTCTGGTACAGGCCTGCGCCATTCTGCGCGACCGGGGCGCCGCCTTTGACTGCCGCATCATCGGCGACGGTCCCCTGCACTCTGCGCTGACAGCACAGATCGCCGCCCTCTCACTGCAGGATCATGTCACCCTGACAGGCCCGATGCCACAAGAGGAACTGGCCCGCGAACTGGGCACCGCCGCCATCGCCTGCCTGCCCTGCATCATCACGAAAGACGGCGACCGCGACGGTCTGCCGACCGTCTTGCTTGAGGCGATGGGCAAAGCCATTCCGGTTGTCACCACCACGGTCACCGGCGGGCCGGAAATCGTGGCGCAGGGCGAAACCGGCCTTCTCTGCCCCCCGGATGACCCTCAGGCGCTGGCCGATGCACTGGCCGCACTCTTGGCCGATCCACACCGCGCCTGCGCCATGGGCGCGGCCGGGCGGCTGCGTGCCGAACGTCTTTTCGATCTGTCCACAAATGTCGCCCGCTTGGCCGGGTATTTCGCTCGGGTCACCACCGCGACCGTCTCAAGGGGGGCTGCCTGATGCGCATTGCCTATATCTGTGCCGATGGCGGCATCGCGGTCTTTGGCGACAAGGGCGCTTCTGTCCATATCACCGCCATGGCGCAGGCTTTCCGCCGCACGGGCCATGACCTGCACCTGCTCTGCGCTCGGCGCGGCACGGGTCAGGCTGACTATCCGGTGGAACAGGTCACCGCAAACCTTCCTCCGCATGACGACCGGGCCGCCAAGGAACGCGGCCACATCGCGACCGCCACTGCCATCGAAGCGCGTCTCACCGCACTGCACCGCGACAAACCCTTCGACATGATCTACGAACGCTATTCCCTTTGGTCCACCGCCGGGGTTCGTGCCGCGCGCAGCCTTGGCGTCCCGGTCGTCGTTGAGGTGAACGCCCCCCTGGTCACCGAACAGGCCGAATTCCGCACCCTCGCCCTGACGGCCGAGGCTCTCGCGATCGAGGCAGAGGTGTTCCGCAACGCCGATGCCCTTGCCGTCGTCTCCGATGAACTGATCCCCTATGTCACGGCCCGGGGCGCGACGCCGGGGCGCGTGCATGTCATCCGCAACGCGGTGGATACCGCGCGCTTCGCCCCCGGTGTCGCCCCCGCCCGCCTGTCCACCATCCCCACTGATGCCTTTGTCGTAGGCTTTTCCGGGTCGATGAAAGCCTGGCACGGTTTGGATACGCTCTTGCCGGCCTTCCGCGCCCTGCAGACACATCTGCCCTCGGCCCATCTCCTCGTCGCAGGGGAAGGCCCGCTCAAGGCATGGGTCGAAGGTTATGCCGCAGGCGCGGGCCTGACCGAGGCCGTCACCCTGACCGGCTGGGTGGGCCATGACGACCTGCCCGCCCTGATTGCCCGCATGGATGTGGCCACCGCCCCCTATCCAAGGGCCGAGGGGCATTACTTCTCACCCTTGAAACTTTACGAGTACCTCGCAATGGGCCGCCCCGTAGTGGCCAGCCGCATCGGCCAGACCGCGCAGGTGCTTGACGGCACCGATGCCGCCCTTCTGATCCCCCCCGGCGATCCCGAAGCGCTGACTGCTGCGCTGCTCCGCGTGGCGCAGGATGCTGTCCTTGCCGCAAGGCTGGCGCGCAACGCGGCACGCGAAGGCCGCCGCCATGACTGGGCCGACAATGCCCGCGCTGTGGTGGCTCTTGTCGCCCAACGGGTGTTTGCATGACCGCCCGCCCCAACCCGGCAGGGGCAAAAAAGCCCCGCGCCCTTTGGCGCCTGTTTCGCCGCATGGGGCCCCATGCCCGCCCACATCGCCGCAAGCTCATCCTTGGTGCGCTCGCCATGCTGGTTGTGGCCTTGGCCGAAATCATCCGCCCATGGCCGATGAAGGTGGTGTTTGACGGCATCCTGATCCCGCAGGCGCAACCCGACGCCGTGATGACCCGGCTTCTGTCTTGGTTCGGCGCGGGCGACGGTCTTCTGGCCGCTGCCGCGCTGTCCATCCTCGCTGTGGCGGTGATCGGTGGGGCCATGGCCTATGTTCAGGCCACGATGATCGCAACGGTCGGACAAAAGGTGGTGGCCGATATCCGGCTTGATCTCTATCGCCATGTCCAGCGCCTGTCGCATTCCTTCCACGACACCGCCTCCAGCGCCGACATCATCTCGCGCCTCACCGGTGATGTGCGCATGATGCGCGACCTGCTGATCGACGCCGCCGTCTTCTTCGCCGCCCGCACGGTGGTGATGCTGGGCACCATCGGCATCATGCTTTTGATGGACTGGCGGCTCACCCTCGCCGCCCTCCTGGTGTTGCCCGGCCTGGTCTGGGTCACCCAATCCTACAGCGCCCGCATCAAGGATGCCGCCCGCCGCCAGCGCCGCAAGGAGGGCAAGATCGCCGTGGTGATGACCGAGGGCATCTCGGCCATCTCCGTGGTCAAAGGCTTTGCCCGCGAAGCGCATGAAGAGGAACGCTTTTCCCGCCAGAACGCCTCATCCGCCGAAGCGGGCGTCGTCTCCACCCGCATGGCTGCACAGATGGACCGGGTGGTTCAGGTCATGCTCGCCATCGGCACCTGTATCGTGCTCTGGTACGGCGTGACCCGCGTGCGCAGCGGCGCGGTCAGCCCCGGTGACCTGCTGGTCTTCACGGCCTATCTCTCCACCCTCTACAAGCCGATCCGCAAGATGTCGTCCATGACATCGCGGGTGGCCAAGGCCACGGCCAGCGGCGAGCGGCTGCTTGAAATCCTCGACATCCAGCCTGACATCACCGATCCCCCCGACAACCCGGCCGCCATGGCCTTGCCCGCTTTGGGACACAGCGCCCGCAACGTGGTTTTTGATGGCGTTACCTTCGCCTATCCCGGACAGAGCCCGGTCTTGCAAACCGCCACCCTCCACCTTCCCCCGGGGGAAACAGTCGCCCTGGTCGGCGGCAGCGGCATGGGGAAATCGTCGGTCGCCAAGCTGCTGATGCGCTTCTACGATCCGCAACAGGGCCGCGTCACCATCGACGGGCACGACATCCGGACCATCCCCCTCGCCACGCTGCGCGACCAGATCGCCGTCGTCCTGCAGGACTCGGTCCTTTTCGCCACCACCGTGCGCGACAACATCGCCTATGGCCGGCTGGACGCGACCGAGGAAGACATCCTCGCCGCAGCAACCGCCGCCGGGGCGGATGCCTTCATCCGCCGCCTCCCCGATGGCTATGACACGATCCTCGGCGAACGCGGCGAAAGCCTTTCGGGCGGTCAGCGCCAGCGCATCGCCATTGCCCGCGCCATCCTGCGCGACGCGCCGATCCTGATCCTCGACGAACCGCTCACCGGACTTGACCATGACACCGCCCGCGACCTGACGGCCACGCTGCTGGGCGTCACGCAGGGCCGCACCACCCTTTTGATCGCGCATGACGCACTGTCCCTGACCCTCGCCCACCATGTGGTGCATGTGCAGGACGGCCGCTGCATTCCGGTCCACCCGAAACGGCAGGAGAAATCGGCATGACACTGATCGACACACACTTTCCCGCCGGCCCCGCACCCCAAACCCTGCGCAGTCTCGTGTCCCACGGCCCCTCACCCCACGCGGCGGAGCCACTTCTGGCCGGGCAGTCCCTTGCCCATCTGCGGGTCGACCGCGTGCATTTTCCGGGCGCGAAACCCGTGCAATTGCACATCACCGCCCAGACGGAGGCGGGCGACAGACAGGTGATCATCGGCCAATGGGTGGGCGATGGCGCCGAAGACATGGCCCGCGACGAAAACGCCCGCCTCGCCAAGGCCCGGCGCGGACAGGCCAGCCCTGATGGTACAACTGCCATTGCCGCTGATCCGGTCCATGGCCTTGTCCTGCGCCGTCCGGGCTTTGACACCCGCCTTCCCGGCCTGCGGCTCCTGCACGATCCCGCCTTCGCTGCTGATACCCTGCCGCGCCTTGGGCTGGATCCCGGCGCAGCGCTGCACCTCGTTGCCCATCGGCTTGGCAAGCGCGCGGTTCTGCGCATCACCGGCGCGCATGGCACCTGCTATGCACGCCTTCGCCCCGTCACCTCAACCTCGGGGGCCGAGGCTTATGCCCGCCACCACGCCCTCTGGTCCGCATTGCAGGGTGAAACCCGCCTTGCCATCCCCCGGCCCTTGGCTTTTGACAAAGAACTTGGCCTCGCGCTCTTTGATACCTTGCCCGGCAGTCGCCCACAGTTTCATGGGTTGGATGGCTTTCGCGCCACCGATGCAGTGATCCGCGCGACCGCTGCGTTGCAATCGCAGTCCCTAGCCCTGACGATCCACACGGCAGAGGACGAATTGGCCCTTCTGGACGATTGGGCCATGCGGCTGGCCCCGGTCTATCCTGCCATCGCCCGTGCGCTTGCGACCCCGCTCGCGCAGCTTCGCGATGATCTGATCAGCCTGCCCGTACTGCCCCCGGTTCCCTGCCACCGGGACCTGCATGAAGGCCAGATCCTGCTGAATGAGGGCCGCGCTGGATTGCTGGATTTTGATACCCTGCGTCTGAGCGATCCGGCGCTGGATATCGGCAATCTTCAGGCTCATCTGATCCTTGCCACCCTGCGCGGCGATACCTCTGCCCGCGCCTTCGTCACCGCGATGGACAATGCCCTGCCGCATCTGTCGCTGCGGCGCATCGCGGTTTGGCGGCGCGCGGCTTTGTTGCGCCTTGCCGCCATCTACGCCTTCAGCGCCCTGCCCCGCCGCGTGATCCACGCCCTGATCGCCGAGTCCGCTTCATGCTAGGCGCGATGCTTGGTCTTGTGCAGGACCCTGCCCTGCCCGCACTCGCCGCCTTGGATCAGGCGGCGCTGGCGCGCATCACAGGGGCTGCAAAACCGCGCCTGCTGCGTGCGCGCTATCAACCGGGCGCGCGGGCCATCCTGCATGTGGGTCTGGACCAAGGCCAAGGCGCGCCCGAAGGTGCCGTCTGGTTCTATGCAGGGGACAAGGGGCGCAAGCTCGCGCGTACTCTGCCCGATGCAAGGCTTGACGCCGCCTCAGGCGCGCTGTTTCAGACCTTTCCGCAAGATCACCGGATGCCCCACCTCGCCCGCTTCGTGGCGCAGGCGATGGACCTTGCACCAACCCTGATCGGTGGCCCGGCCCTTGGTCCACCTGACCTGATGCGCTACCGGCCCGGCCTTTCGGCCACCTTCCGCTGGACCCGCGCGGATGGCCGCCTGTTCTTTGTCAAACAGACCCGGGCCGACGACGTCACCGCCCAGAAACTGACCATGGACCTGCTGGCCGAGGCGACGCGCGACCTGCCCTTCGGCCTTGTCGGCGTAGCGGGCCTCTGCCCCGAACTCGGCCTCATCGCCTATACCGGGGCCGACGGACAGCCGCTTGACCGCCTTCTCCCCGGCGCAGGCCCGCACATTGCCCGCAACACCATGGCGCGGGTGATCACCGGGATGCAGGCGCTATGGTCGCTGTCGCTGGTGCCCGGTCGCCTGCTTGACCGCGCCGCGCTGCTTGACCGCGCGGAAACCTGCGCTCGGATGATCGCCCTTCTTGACCCGGTCGCCGGGGCGATGGCCGCCACCCTTACCACCGGGCTGCACCAGCGCCCGCTGCGCCCCCGCCTGCGCCCGATCCATGCTGATATGAAGCTGGAGCATGTGTTCCTCTCCGGCCCGCATATGACGCTGATCGATACGGAAAGCCTGTCTTTAGGCGATCCCGACTATGACCTCGCCCAGTTGGACGCCCGCCTGACCCTTGCCCAGCTGACAGGTCAGATCACCGCGGCAGAGGCCAGCGCCGCACAGTCCGAACTGCGCCGCCATGGCGGCCCCTTCTATGATTGGTTCCTGACCTGCACCCGCATGCAATGCGCGAAGTTTTTCGCGCAACGCTTTGATCCGGATACGATCCCTCTTATGCGACAGGTTCTTTCCCCGTGCTGATCCGCCCTGCCCAGTTGCGCCCCTATGACTTTCTCACAACCGGCACTGCGGGCCGTTTCATCAACAAGGCCTGCGACGCCATCGCCAAGGACAGCGCGCTGCGCGACATGCTTTCCCATCCGCAGGCACAGATCCTGTCGGATCTGAAAGCGCGGGTGAAATCCTCGGGCAAACCTCTCGTCAAGGCGCTCTACGTGTCGGTCCGCTGCCCCGATGCCAGCCGCTTTGGTGGCGTCCGCATCCGCACGCTTCACGCAACACCCGATGGGATGGACTGGCTCGAAGTCCCCCAAGATCCCGCCCTGTCCCCGCTGACCGACCTGCAGGCACGACCGGGTGACTGGCAGATGCTGCGCTATATCCCACTGCGCAGGGCCACGCTCCTTTACCGCGCGCCAAACGGCCCCGCCGAAATCATCAAGGTCAAACGCCCCGACCGCGCCACCGATGCCGCCCAGCGACTTGCCACCGTCCATGCGGCCACCACGGGCCTGCCCGGCATTGCCGTGCCGAGCCTTGTAGCGGTGGACCCCCGTGGCACCTTCACCCAATCCCTCTGCTTCGGCTGCCCGATCGAGCCGCGGGTCGCCCCGCCCGACCCCGCACTTCTGCGCCGGATCGGTCGGCTGCACGCCCAGTTGCACCTGACCCCGGCGTCAGGGCTGCCCTTGGAAACGGAAGATGACCCGCAGGACAACCTCACCCTGATCACGGCCTTGCGTCCAGACCTTGCCGCCGATTTGCGGCCGGCCCATCGCGCACTGCGCCACCGCCCCGCCCCCAGCGACCCGGTCTTGTGCCATGGCGATTTCGGCTATGGCCAGATCCTGCAGAACGGCGCGGAACTGGCGCTGGTGGATTTCGACCGCGCCCACCTCGGCGAAGCGGCCGCCGACATGGCGCGCTTTCTCGTTCTGCTGGCCGAAACCCCGCTGCGGGGCCATCCGACGCAGACCGCCGAATCCGCCTACCTCGCCGGGTATGCCGAATTGCGTCCCCTGCCCGAAGCCCCGCGCCTTGGCTGGTTCATCGCACAGGCCGCAATTGCGCGGCTGTTGGTGCGCCTCCGCAAGGATGCCGCCCACCCACAGCCGATGGCCCGCCTCCTCGCGCTGCTCTATGCGGGCCTCCCCGCATGACCGCGCGCCGGGTGGCCATGGTTCTCAACACGCTTGGTTATGGCGGTGTGCCAGAGGCGGCACTGAACCTTGCTCACCATTTGCCACGCGACCGATATGCCCCGCAGGTCTTTGTCCTCAAGGGCGACACGCCCGACCCCGCCCTTCAACGACGCATTGAAAAGGCAGGAATCCCAGTCACTTTCGCGCGCGCCACCGATGGCAAGATCGGCACCATCGCCGAACTGGCCGCATGGATCGCCGAACAGAATGTCAGCATCCTGCACTGCCATTCCTATCGCCCAAATCTCTATGCCCGCATGGCCGGCGCACTCCACCGCCCCGCAGGCCTCAGGGTCGTTGCCCACTACCACAACCAGTATGATGACAAGTGGTTGCCCGACAGCCCCGCCCTCCTTCTGGAACGGCAATTGGTGGGTGTCACCGATGCGATGATCGCCGTTTCCGCCTCGGTCCGCGCCCATGTCGCGGACCGGCTCGCCCTGCCTGCAGATCGGATCATCCTGCTGCCAAACGGCGTCACACCAGACAAGGTCCGCCCCATCCCGCGCGCCGAGGCGCGTGCCGCGCTTGGCATCGCCGCCGGTGATCTGGCCATCGGCCTGATCGGTCGCATCTGCGCGCAGAAGGGGCAGGAAGACATGGTAGAGGCCGCCCTCTTTCTGCAAAGGACACGGCCCGAAGCCTTGATCCTGATGATCGGCGCGATAGAGGATGCCGCGCTCCACCGCAGACTCGTCACCCGCATCGCGGATCAAGGCGCGACGGATCGCATCCGCTTTACCGGCCACCTGCCCGACATCGCCCCCGCCTATGCCGCGCTCGACATTCTGGTCGCGCCGTCGCGCTGGGAAGGCTTCGGCCTCATGCTGGTCGAGGCCATGGCCGCAGGCCTGCCCATCATCGCCAGCGATGTCGGCGCCATCCCCGAGGTGACAGGCGGCGCGGCCACTCTCGTCCCTCCAAGCGATCCGGTTGCCTTGGCCGCTGAAATCGCCGCGATGGATGCCCCCGCGCGCGACCGCGCCAGCGCCGCAGGCCGCCTGCGCGCCCAAACCTTCTGCTGGCCCACGGCGGCGAACCACCTCGCCGCGCTTTACGACAGGCTGCCATGCCCTTGATTCATCTGATCCGCCACGGTGAAACGGATGGTAACCGCAGCCACTACATCGGTCGTCGCGACCTGCCGCTGAACGCTACGGGCTTGGCACAGGCACAGGCTTTGGCCGCAAGCCTCGGTGCCGTCCCCATACGCCGCATCATCAGCAGCCCGCTCTCCCGTGCCCAGCAAACCGTGCAACCCCTCGCCGCCCGTCTCGACCTTCCGGTTGAGGTGGCCCCCGCACTGATCGAGTTTGACTTTGGTCTGATGCAAGATCACAGCAAGACGGAAACCGCACTCAATCTCCGCAAGGCCCATGCCCTTAACCCCGTTCCCGGCGGCGAAAGTCTGCACGACGTCTGGACCCGTCTCCTACCTTTCGCCACCCACCTGCGCGACAGCGTCCCGGGTCATGATGTGGCAGTGGTCGGTCATTACTGGTCCAACCGCATGCTCTTCGGTCTGCTCAACGGTCTGTCTTTCGCACAAACGCTCGAACAAGGCAGCTATCGCCCCGAAACCGGATCCGTAACCACCATACCACGCCATCACACCTGCACGGCCCAGGGCTAAAATCACGACCCACGCTGCCAGCTACTGGCGCAAGGTTGGTCTGAAAATGATCGGAATATCAATGGTGGAGCAGAGGGGGATCGAACCCCTGACCTCGTCATTGCGAACGACGCGCTCTCCCAACTGAGCTACTGCCCCCACGGGCGGCGTTTTTGCCGATTGCCCCCGCTTTGTCAAGCCGCGCGCCCGCTGCTCAGGGGGCGGCCACGGCCACGTTCTGGCGCACAAAGGCGATGATATCCGCCGCCGGACGCGCGCCCGCCAGACGCGCAACCTCGCGCCCGCGGTGATACAGGATCAGCGCCGGAATACCCCGAATGCCCGCCCGCTGCGACACTGCCGGATACGCCTCGGTGTCCAGCTTGCCAAAGCGCACCTGCGGCGCCATCTCCTTGGCCGCCTTGGCGAATTCCGGCGCCATCATCCGGCAGGGGCCGCACCAGGATGCCCAGTAATCCACGATCAGCGGCAACTCATCACCGCGTGTGGCTTTGTCATGCGCCGCCGCCTCCAGCTCCATCACCCGCCCATCCACCAGCGCTGCGCCGCAGATTCCGCATTTCGGCCCCGCCGCCAGCCGCGCCACCGGCACCCGGTTCATCTGCCCGCACTCTGCACAACACAGCTTCACTGCTTCAGCCATCCCGGCCTCCATCACATTCGACTTTCCGCATATGTTTGGTCGACAAGCCGCGAATGCAAGGCCTCCGCTTCATCTTGGCCCCAAATACCCGCGGGGGAGCCGCCCTTCAGGGCGGCGGGGCGGCAGCCCCCTAAGCCTACAGGAAATCGCTTTCCACTTCCGTCACGTCGATCCCCATCGCCTCCAGCCCCGCCTCAAGGTTTTCGGCCAGATGCGGCATCCCCATCAGATACTGGTCCGTGGGCACCGTCGCCTCGGTATAGGCGGTTTCCACCGCCGTCGCGTAGTCCTCGGGTTCGAACGCGCCGCGCCCGACCCAGGCAATCGCCGTCAGGTGCGCCTTTTCGTCATCATTCAGCGCATCGATAAAGGCATGCAACTCGCGGTCAGCGATACCCTCTTCGCGGAACTGGTAAATGATATGCACCACTTTTTCCGGGCTGATCTCCAGCATGGCGCGACTCCTCTTCTGCGTGTCCCATCGTTGCGCCAGCCGCGCCCCGGCGCAAGCCAAACCGCACCCGATCAGCCCATCACGGCAAAGATAGCCGCATAGGCCACCGCCCCGGCCAGCGTCGCCGCCACCACAGACCGCCGCCAGAACCACACCGCCACCACCCCCGCCGTCCCCGCCAGCGGCGCCAGTACCGCGCCCGAGACTATAAAGGGCAGCGCAGATGCGACGAACAGCGTGGCAATCGCCGCAGGCCCCACCGCCGCCAGAAACCGCGACAGCCACCCGCCCTGCGCCCCATCGCCCAACCCGAACCGGATCGGCAGATAGCGGAACGCCCAATTCGCCGCCCCCACGATCAGCGCCAGCGCCAGCACCTCGCCGCTCATGCCCGCCCCCGCACCATACCCGCAATGGCCCCGGCCACCATCCCGCCCAATATCCCTGTGGTGGACGATACCGCCAGCGTCCCCGCCACGCAGGCCAACCCCGCCACAACGATCACCGGCACCTGCGGCCGCGTCAGGATCGACAGAAGCAGCGCCAGAAACAGCGCCGGCAGCAGGAAAGACAGCCCCGCCTCCAGCACGGGCCAACCCTCCAGCGCGCCACCCCCCGCCATCGCACCCGCCACCGTGCCACCCACCCAGGCGGCATAGGCAGGCAGGCCCAAGCCGAACATGTAAGGTTCCGAAAACCGCCGCCCGCGCGCCAATTCCCCCAGCGCCGCGCCGAATACTTCATCGGTCAACCCCCAGGCCCAGGCCCAGGCGCGCCGTTTGCCCGCCCCCGCCCCCGCCGCCTTCATCAGCGCGGGGCCATACAGCACATGCCGCAGGTTCATCGCGATCAGGGTAAAGGCCGCCACTGGCAGCGCCGCGCCCGATGTCAGCAGCGCCAGCGCCAGAAACTGCGACGCCCCGGCATAGATGATCAACGACAGCGCCGCCGCTTCCCACTCCGTCAACCCCGCCCCCGTCGCTGCTACGCCAAAGGCAAAGGCGATGGGGAAATAGCCCAGCGCGATGGGCAGCGCCGCGATCAGCCCCGCGCCGAATGTTCCGGCCTTCTCTTCGCTCACGATGATCCCCGCCCTGCTCCGGACAGAAGCGCTATCCGCCCCGCATCACGGCGTCAACGCCGCGTCAGCGCCACGGGCCAACCCAGCCCAGACCTCTGCACCCACGCACAGAAAGCCAAAAGGCGCAGCCAAAGCTGCGCCAATCGGTATGCACATCTGTCTGCACCGCCATCTGCACCGATGGCTGCACAGCCGCCGCTCTACTCCGCCGCTTGGGCGTAAGCCTCCACCGGCGGACAGGTGCAGATCAGGTTGCGGTCGCCAAACACATTGTCCACCCGACCAATGGGCGGCCAGTATTTATCCACCCTGAATGCGCCGGGCGGAAAGCAGCCCTGCTCGCGCGGGTATTTCCGCGTCCACTCCGCCACCAGATCCTCCACCGTATGCGGCGCATGGCGCAGGGGGCTGTCCTCTGCGGAAATCTCGCCCTTTTCCACCGCGCCGATCTCGGCCCGGATCGCCAAAAGCGCGGTGATGAAACGGTCGATCTCGGCCTTCGTCTCGCTCTCGGTCGGCTCCACCATCAGCGTCCCCGCCACAGGCCAGCTCATCGTCGGCGCATGAAAACCGTTGTCGATCAACCGCTTGGCGATGTCATCCACCGTCACCCCGAATTCGGCAAAGGGCCGGGTGTCTAGGATGCATTCATGCGCCACCCGCCCCTTGTTGCCCATGAACAGGATCGGATAGGCCCCTTTCAGCCGCGCCGCGATATAGTTGGCGTTCAGGATCGCCACCCGCGTCGCCTGCGTCAGCCCCTCGCCCCCCATCATCAGGCAATAGGCCCATGAAATCAGCAGGATGGACGCGCTGCCATAGGGTGCCGCACTCACCGCCCCATCGCCACCTGTCTCCGAATGCCCCGGCAGGAACGGCGCCAGATGCGCCTTCACGCCAATCGGCCCCATCCCCGGCCCACCGCCGCCATGCGGAATGGCAAAGGTCTTGTGCAGGTTCAAATGGCTCACATCGCTGCCGATTTCGCCGGGCTTCACCAGCCCCACCAGCGCATTCATGTTGGCCCCATCAAGGTAAACCTGCCCGCCATGGTCATGGGTGATCTTGCAGATCTCCCGCACCGTCTCCTCGAACACCCCATGGGTAGACGGATAGGTGATCATGCAGGCCGCCAGATTTTCCCCAGCCTCCACCGCCCTTTGCCGGAAGTCATCCAGATCCACATCGCCATTCGGCGCCGACTTGACCACCACCACCTGCATCCCCGCCATCTGGGCCGAGGCCGGGTTGGTGCCATGCGCCGATACCGGGATCAGGCAGATGTTGCGATGCCCATCCCCCCGCGAACGGTGATAGGCCTGAATGGTCAGAAGCCCCGCATATTCCCCCTGCGCGCCGCTGTTAGGTTGCATGGAAAAGGCATCATAGCCCGTCACCTCGCACAGCTTGACCGTCAGGTCGTCAATCGCCTCCTTGTAGCCCAGCGCCTGATCGGCTGGGGCAAAGGGGTGCAGCGTGCCGAACTCCGGCCAGGTGATCGGCATCATCTCCGCCGCCGCGTTCAGCTTCATCGTGCAAGATCCCAGCGGGATCATCGCCCGGTCCAGCGCCAGATCGCGGTCCGACAAGCGGCGCATGTAGCGCATCATCTCGGATTCCGCGCGGTTCATGTGGAACACCGGATGGGTCAGGTATTCCGTCTTCCGCACCATATCCTCCGGGAAGCCAAGGTTCGCCCGATGCGGCGGCACACCGTCGATGCCAAAAGCCCGCAGCACGCGGATCAGCACCTTCTCATCCGTCGTCTCGTCCAGCGAAATCCCCACCCGGTCATTCCCGATCTTGCGGAAATTCAGCCCTTCATGCCGCGCGGCGGCCAGAATGCCCGCCTGCCCCACGCCCACTTCCACCGTGATCGTGTCAAAGAACGCCTTGGGGCTCACCTTCGCCCCCGCCGCCTTCAACGCCCGCGCCAGCCGGTTGGTCAGGAAATGCACCCGCTCGGCAATGGCGCGCAGGCCTTTGGGTCCATGGAACACCGCGTAGAACGACGCCATCACCGCCAACAAAGCCTGCGCCGTGCAGACATTGGACGTGGCCTTCTCGCGCCGGATATGCTGCTCACGCGTCTGCAGCGACAGGCGATACGCCTTGTTCCCCCGCGCATCGATCGACACGCCGACGATCCGCCCCGGCATCGCGCGCTTGTAATCATCCTTGCAGGACATGAAGGCCGCATGCGGCCCGCCATAGCCCAACGGCACGCCAAACCGCTGGCTCGACCCGATGGCAATATCCGCCCCCATCGCGCCGGGTTCCTTCAACAGCGTCAGCGCCAGCAGATCGGTCGCCACAATGGCCACCGCCTTCGCCCCATGCAGCACCGCGATTTCAGCCGTGAAATCAACCACATGCCCATAGGTGCCGGGATATTGGAAGATCGCCCCGAACAGCTTTTCCGGCTCCATCTTCGCCGGATCGCCGACGATCACCTCAATCCCCAAAGGCTCCGCCCGCGTGCGGATCACGCCGATGGTCTGCGGATGGCAGCCATGATCGACAAAGAACCCCCGCGCCTTGGTCTTGGCCACCCGCTCGGCCATCGCCATCGCCTCGGCCGCCGCCGTCGCCTCGTCCAGCAGGCTGGCATTGGCCACGGGCAACCCGGTCAGATCGGAAATCATGGTCTGATAGTTCAGCAAAGCCTCCAACCGCCCCTGCGCGATTTCAGGCTGATAGGGGGTATAGGCCGTATACCAGGCCGGGTTTTCCAGAATGTTCCGCTGGATCGCGGGCGGCGTCACCGTGCCGTAATAGCCCTGCCCGATCAGGCTGGTCATCACCTTGTTCTTCGCACCCACCGCCCGCATCCGCGCCAGCAATTCATGTTCCGACAAGGGCGCCCAGCCCAGCGGCACCGCCTGCCGGATCGACTTCGGCACCGTCTCGTCAATCAGCGCGTCCAGCGTCTTGACGCCGACCACCTTCAACATCTCATCCATCTCGGCGGGCGAAGGGCCGATATGGCGGCGGTTGGCAAAATCATAGGGATTATAGTCGACAGGGGTAAAGGTCATGGCGCAGGCCTCATCGGGTTTCCCATGGCGGGCGCGCGTTCCGCGCCCGCCAAATTCCTTCAAAAGGAATTTGCAAAAGTTTTCAGAAAACTTTTGCGTCACAACACCTTAAACCGGGATCACCCGATCATGTCGTTGTATTCATCCTCATCCATGAACTGATCCAGCACATCCAGATCATCCACCTTCATCTTGAAGAACCACGCCGCCCCGGTCGGGTCTTCGTTCACCAAGGCCGGATTGTCGATCAGCTTGGTGTTCACCGCCACGATCTCACCTTCGATGGGGGCCAGGATGTCGGACGCCGCCTTGACGCTCTCGATCACCACGACCTCATCGCCGGATGCGACCATGGTCTCCGTCGCGGGCAATTCCACGAACACCACATCCCCCAACTGGGTGGCGGCATGTTCGGTGATGCCCACGACCACCAGATCACCCTCGATCCGCAGCCATTCATGTTCTTCGGTGTACTTCATCGCATCCTCAACGCTTGTAGGTGGTGGGGTGGAAAGGCATCGGCACCACGGTCACGGGCAGGCGCTTGCCGCGCACCTCGCCCATCACCGCCGTGCCGCTATGTGCATAAGACGCAGGGACATAGCCCATGGCAACAGGCGCCTCGACCGAAGGCCCGAACCCGCCGGATGTAACGGTGCCCAGCGGCGTGCCATCCACCGCGAACAGCTCCACACCCTCGCGCATCGGCGCCCGGCCCTCGGGCCGCAGGCCAACACGAAGCCGCTCCGGCCCTTCGGCCAGCTCGCGGAGGATGCGTTCCGCCCCCGGAAAGCCCCCGGCCCGTTCGCCGCCCGCCCGCCGCACTTTCTGAATGGCCCAGGTCAGCCCGGCCTCAACCGGGCTGGTCCCATCGTCAATGTCATGGCCATAAAGGCACAGTCCCGCCTCCAGCCGCAGACTGTCCCGCGCGCCCAGCCCGATGGGCATCACACCCGGCCGCGCCAGCAGCGCCTCCGCAAACTCCAGCGCCCGCCCCTCGTGGATCGACAGTTCAAACCCGTCCTCGCCCGTATAGCCCGACCGCGACAGCCAGACCTCGGCCCCGCCCCAATCCATCACCGCCACATCCATGAAGCGCATCGCCGCCACGCCCGGCAGCAGCGCGGCCAAAGCCGCCTCGGCTCCCGGCCCCTGCAAGGCCAGCAGCGCACGGTCCTGAATGAACTCCACCTCCGCCACTGCGCCCAGATGCACGCGCATATGCGCCACATCGGCTTCCTTGCAGGCGGCGTTGACCACGACAAACAGGTGATCGCCCCGATTGGCGAACATCAGGTCATCCTCGATGCCGCCCGTCTCATTGGTGAACAGCCCATAGCGCTGCCGCCCCTGCGCCAGCCCCAGCACATCCACCGGCATCAGCGCCTCGAACGCCGCACACAGCGCCGCCATCCCCGCCTTGGGCCGCAGGATCACCTGCCCCATATGGCTCACGTCAAACAGCCCGGCCGCAGCCCGCGTATGCAGATGTTCCTTCATCACCCCGGCAGGATATTGCACCGGCATCTCATAGCCGGCAAAGGGCACCATCTTGCCCCCAAGGCTGACATGCAGGTCATGCAGTCCCAGCCGCTTCAGCGCCAAAGTTTCATCAAGGTCGGACAAAACGCCCCTCCCTAGTCTTCCGGGCACCGGTTGTGAAAACCAATCGGCACCGTTCGGACAGGCCAATCCCTGTCCCACGATGCCCCCTCTGTCCCTGTCCTTTCGGACGCCTGAGATCGTTATCCCTTCGGCGGGCGCATCCGCGCCACTCTCCAGAGTACTCCACCAGCAACGGTCCGTTGCGCCTGAGAGTTTACCGGGGCGGTTGCTCCTTCGGCACCGGCTCCCACAGAGTTGCCCCTGCGCGCCGGATTCTCCCGATGCTGGTCCCCCTTGCCTAACGCGGCCTCCGCGATCCGGCAAGGGGGAAATCATATACGACGGTATGCAACCCGTTCGCGACACGCGCCGCGCGTCAGACAGCGCGGGTCTTGGTCACCCGGTCCACCACCCGCAGCGCCAGCCAGACCGCCAGCAGACCGAACAGGATCCCACCAACCGCCTGCCCGATCAGCACACCGGGCGCGCCCCACCACATCCCGAAGGCCAGCGCAAAGGGCACCGTCCCGATCGTATGCCGCCCCCAGTTGACCATCGTCGATTGCATCGCCGCGCCCAGATTGTTGCAAACGGCATTGGCGACAAAGATCATCCCGTTGAAAAAGAACAGCAAACTCAACGGCCCGCAGAACAGATAGATCAGGTCCCGCGTCAGCCCCTCGGCATGGAAGGCATCCGCAATCGCCCCCCGCGCGGCAAACAGAACAGCAGACATCGCGACGATCACGATCCCCGAAAACAGGATCGACTCGCGCAAAGTCCGCCGCACCCGGTCCATCTTCCCCGCGCCTAGGTTCTGCCCGATGATCGGCCCCACCGCACCCGACAGCGCAAAGATGATGCCAAAGGCCACCGGCGTCAGCCGCCCCGCAATCGCCATCCCGGCCACCGCCGCCTCACCATATCCCGCCACCATCCGCGTCACCACCGCCTGTCCCACCGGGGTGGCAAGCTGCGTCAGGATCGCTGGGCCGGAAATCGCGAACAACGGCGCCGCCGCCGCCACCACGCTCGCCCCTGATGGCCGGCCGAACCCGCCGTAATGCCGCCAGATCGGCCAGATCGCCATGCCCGCAATCGCCGCCCGCGACCCCCATCCCGCCAGTGCCGCGCCGGTCAGGCCCATATCCGCCCATAGGATCAGCACCGGGTCCAGCGCCGCCAGCACGATGGCGCCCCACACCGTCACCATCATCGACCGCCGTGCATCGCCATGCGCCCGCAGCACCCCCGCCCCGATCATCCCGATCATCAGCAAAGGCTGCGACGGGATCAGGATGCGCAGAAAGTGCAGCGTCTCCGCCGCTGTCGCCCCCTCGGCCCCCAAGAGCCCCACGATACCCGGCAAAGCCAGCCAGACCACCGCTGCAAAAGCCGCCCCAAACCCAGCCCCCAGCAGCAGCCCTTCCGTGGTGCGCTGCCGCGCCAGCGCCAGATCGCGCGACCCCACCGCCCGCGACACCAGCGCCGACACACCGACCGACAGCCCGATGCCGAATGCGGTGGTAAAGAACAGCACCGCCCCGGCATAGCCAATAGCCGCAGTCTTCACCGGGTCCTGCAACCAAGAAATGTACAGCAGGTTGATCAGATCAACGACAAAGATCGCCATCAGCCCGACGGACGAGGTCAGCGACATCACCGCGATATGCCGGAACAGGTTCCCGGTCACGAACTTGCCCTGAACCGGGGGCGTGGCGGTCGGGGTCACCCCCGCTTCTTCCAAAGAACTCATGCCGCCTCACCTTGGCCCAAATACCCAATCAACGCCCGCCACAGGCACAACGGCCCCGGCAAAGCGCCAGAATTTTCGCAGAAAATTCGTGGCCTCAGCCCGCCCGAACCACCTTCAAAAGCGGCATCACATCCGCCATCTCCGGCCCATTCGCCCGCCCCGTCAGCGCCTTGCGCAGCGGCATGTAAAGCCCTTTGCCCTTGCGGCCAGTGGCGGCCTTCACGGCTTCGGTCCACTCGCCCCATGTCGCATGGGTCCACGGACGCGGCGGCAGCAGGGCAATGGCCTGCGTCACAAACTCCGCATCCTCCGGCTCGACCATCGGCTCGGCCCCGTCCCGGAACAGCACCGACCACTCCGCCAGATCATCCAGCACGGTGATATTGCCCTTGGCCACCGCCCAGAACGCCTCGGCCTCCTCTGCCGGCACACCCAACGCGGCGATCTTCTCGGCCACCGCGGCAAAAGGCAGGCTCTGCACATAGGCCCGCGTCAGCGGGAACAGATCTTCGGCATCGAACTTCGTCGGCGCAGACCCAAAGGATCCCACATCAAACCCGTCGATCAGATCCTGCATGGATGAGGCAAGCTCCACCGGCTTCGATGACCCCAGCCGCGCCATCAGCGACATCAGCGCCAGCGGTGCCACCCCCCGCGCCCGCAGATCGCGCAAGGACAAAACGCCCAGCCGCTTGGACAATTCCTCGCCCTGCGGCCCGGTCAACAGGCTGTGATGGGCGAAAGTGGGCGGCGTGCCGCCCAGCGCCTTCATGATCTGGATTTGCGTCGCGGTATTCGTCACATGGTCCGCGCCGCGCACGATATGCGTCACACCCATATCCACATCATCCACCGATGACGCAAAGGTGTACAAAACCTGCCCATCCGCCTTGATCAGCACCGGGTCCGAGACCGACGCCGCATCAATGGAAATGTCGCCGATGATCCCATCGCGCCACTCGATCCGCTCAAGATCCAGCCGGAACCGCCAATAGCCCTGCCGCCCCTCGGCGCGGAAGGCGTCCTTCTGCTCCTCGGTCAGGTGCAGCGACGCGCGGTCATAGACCGGCGGCTTGCCCATGTTCAGCAATTTCTTCCGCTTCAAATCCAGCTCGACCGGTGTCTCGAAGCATTCATAGAACCGCCCCGCCGCCTTCAGCGCCTCGGCCGCCTCGGCATAGCGTGCCATCCGCTTGGATTGCTGCTCGATCCGGTCATAGCGGATGCCCAGCCAGTCCAGATCGGCCAGCAGCCCGTCGATATATTCCTGCTTTGACCGTTCCTGATCGGTGTCATCCAGCCGCAGGATGAACGTCCCCCCCGCCTTGCGGGTGATCAGGTAATTCATCAGCGCGGTGCGCAGGTTGCCCACATGGATATATCCGGTGGGCGACGGCGCGAAACGGGTGGTGACGGTGGTCATGTGACAGGCTCCGATGGACCGCCCTTCCCTCTCACAGCGCCCCGGAATTGTCCAGTTGCCCACGGGATGTGGCGGGCGGGGTCAGGTCGCCTGCACTGTCCACCGTTGCGCCACCTCGGCCAGACCCGCGGCAATCAGCTCGGCCAAGGCGTCCCGGTCCGCATCCGCCAGCCGTTTCAGATAGACGCACCCCTTACCCAACCGGTGCCGCCCCAGACGCGCCAGCACCGCAGCCTGACCATCCAAAGCGCATCCGGGATAAAGCACGATCTCGGCCTTGCGCGCGGCAAAGCCGGTGGCCAAAGTCTCACCCGAATGCCCGCTGTCATAGCGATAGGCATAGCGGCCAAAACCGATTATCCCCCCGGGCCACAGCATGGGCTCATACCCGCTGGTCTGCGCGAACAGCCGGACCAGCGCCTCCGCCTCGTCCCGCCGCGGCGGGAGCAGCGCGTCCAGATGGGATATGACACGTGCATCCATGTTGGCCCCCATCTCTGCCCCGGCTGGCAAAAACCCTGCCTGACTGTAGCAGATTCGGCTGCGAACGCTTATATCCGCATGATGGAACCGGCAGACGACACACCCGCACAAGAACCTCCCGGATGGGACGCCTTCACCGCCCCCGATCTGGCCCTGTTCGAACAGCTTGCCCATGGCGCGGTGATCGCCCTGCCCCAGCCGTGGCGCGACATCGCCACCAAGGTGGCTTTGCGCGTCGTCGACTTCCCGCCCGACGACATGCTCGAAGCGATGGATCTCAACGATCCCTATGAGTTGACCGGCCTCTATGAAGGCACGCCCTTGACCGAAAAATCGGTGATGGATCAGCCCGACCATCCCGATATCGTCTGGCTCTTCCGCCGCCCGATCCTTGAAGAATGGGTGGATCGCGGCGATGTCGGCCTCGGCGATCTGATCACCCATGTGGTAATCCACGAATTCGCCCATCACTTCGGCTGGTCGGATGAGGATATCGCCGCCATCGACCCATGGTGGGAATGACCGCTCTCAATCTGAGTGCAGATCGGTTGTGCGCCACCGCACATGACCTGACTTAACCGTGACTGGCGTGATGGCCCGGCGTCCCTATCCTTTCGGACAGTTTGACCCAGGAGGATGCCATGACGACCCTGTCCCGCCGCCACGCGCTGCTCGCCGGTGCCACCCTTCCCTTCGCCGCCCCCGCGCTGCTCTCGGCCCGCCCGGCCCTTGCCGCCGCCCCGATGCAAGGCGCGGCCAGCCCGCTCTTCAACCGCGCCAAGCTTGGCGCGTTTGAGGTGACGACGATCCTCGCCGGCACCCGCGCCGGTGACAAGCCGCAGGAAACCTTCGGCATGAACGTCAGCCCTGAGGAATTCGCTGCCGCCTCGGCCGCGAATTTCATCCCCGCCGACAAGACCTTCAACTTCTTCACCCCCGTCGTGGTGAACACCGGCGCGGAACTGGTGCTGTTCGATACCGGACTTGCCGCTGACGCGACCACCGCCGCGCTGGCCAGCGCCGGGATCACCCCCGATCAGATCGACATCGTGGTACTGACCCACATGCATGGCGACCATATCGGCGGCCTGTCCAATGATGCAGGCGACGTCACCTATGCCAATGCCCGCTACGTGACAGGCGCGACCGAGCACAACAACTGGTCCACCGCCGCGAATGAAGGCTTTGACGCCAAGGTCAAACCCCTGAACGACAAGTTCACCTTCCTCGATGACGGCGGGGCGGTCGTTTCGGGCATCACCGCGATGGCCGCGCCGGGCCATACGCCGGGGCATTTCACCTATATGCTGGAATCGAACGGCGCACGGATGGCGATCCTCGCCGACACGACCAACCACTATGTCTGGTCGCTGGCCTATCCCGATTGGGAGGTCCGCTTCGATCAGGACAAGGCGCAGGCCGCCGCCACCCGCCGCACAATGCTGGGGATGCTCGCCGCCGACAAGATCCCCTTCGCGGGCTATCACATGCCCTTCCCCGGCATGGGCTTTGTCGAGGCGAACGGCGACGGCTTCCGCTACGTCCCCGCCAGCTATCAGCTGATGCTCTGATCCAACGGGGAGGGGGTAACCGCCCCCTCCCCATACCCCCTTCCCCTGCCACCTCTGAACGGCGGTTGCTGATCATCAGGGGTTAGCGCTATCATCGGGCACACCCGCCCGTCCGGGCCGATCAAGGGGGGATCGCCAGATGTCTGAAAACACACCCGTTTTCCAGCAAACCCCGATCCTCACGCTCACGCTGAACCCAGCGCTGGATATGGCGACATCGGTGCCGCAGATGGTGGCCGATGAAAAACTGCGCTGCTCGGAGCCGCAGCTTGATCCCGGCGGCGGCGGCCTGAATGTCAGCCGCGCCATCCATGCTCTGGGCGGCGAATCTCTCGCCCTGGTGGCCCTTGGCGGCCTCACCGGCGACCGGCTGGCGGTTCTTATCCGGCGCGAAGGCGTGATGTTTCTGGGCATCACCGGCCCCGGCGAAACCCGCCAAAGCCTGACGGTGAATGAGGCTGCCACCGGCCGCCAATTTCGCTTCATGCTGCCCGGCCCGGTCTGGACGGACGCCGATCAGGACCGCGTCTTCATGCTCTTGCGCGCGGCGGGCAAGCCGGGTGGCTTTGCCGTTATCTCCGGCAGCCAGCCACCCGGCGTGCCCATGGATTTCCCGGCGAAACTCGCCGCCTCCATGGCCGGAATGCGCATCGTGCTGGATACCTCAGGCGCCGCCCTCACACAGGCGGTGACCCATCCCATCCCGGGGCTGGATCTTTTGCGGATGGACGGCGAAGAGGCAGAGGCCTTGGCAGGCCACAAACTCGATACCCGGACCGAGACCGCCGATTTCGCCCAATCCCTCGTCGCGCGGGGCGTGGCGAAAAAGGTGGTGGTGGCGCGTGGGTCAGATGGGTCGGTGCTCGTAGACGCAACCCAGCGCATCTTCGCCAAAGCCCCGAAAGTACAGGTAAACTCCAAAGTCGGCGCAGGCGACAGCTTTGTCGGCGGCTACATCCTCGCCCTCGCCCGCGGCCAGTCGGAAGCCGAAGCATTGGCCCAAGGCGTGGCCGCAGCCGCCGCCGCGGTGATGTCCGCCGCCACCGAGCTTTGCCGGTCTGACGATGTCGCACGCCTGCTGCCCGAAGCGGTGGTCAGCGAAACCTGACCCCAGTGCAAGATCGGGTGGCGCCCCTTCTGACATTCACCTTCGTTGAAAAACGCACCCGGCGATCCGCTTTTTCTTGATCGACACGCCTCCTGTCGCGCAGGCTTTGCGAAAGCCTGACAGACTGCGCCTATGCCCCGACAGATGGAGTGCCGCCGATGCGCCTGTTTTCCCTGCTGGCCCTGATCCTTTCGTCCCTGACATTTGCCCCCTTGCCTGCACAAGCCGAAGATACGGTCCGCCTGAAAATCCTCAGCTTCAACATCTGGTATGGCGGCGATCAGGTCAGCTTTGACACCGTGATCGCAGCCATCCGGCTGGCCGATGCCGATGTGGTGGGTCTGCAGGAACCCGATGGCCGCACGGCCGAGATCGCGGCCCTCGCAGGTTACCCTTACGTCGACACACGGCGTCATATCCTGTCGCGCTATCCGCTCTTTGACTCCGGCGCGGGCGAAACGCAGGCGACCGAGGCCCCGCCCTATTCCACCGCCGGTCTGGACCCGGATTCCCTGCATGTCTGGGCGCTGGTCGCGCCGGGCAAGGTCGTGGCGCTGGCCAACACGCACCTGACATCCGATCCCTACGGCCCCGAACTGCTGCGCGACGGCTCAACCCCCGCCGAGGTGCTGACGAATGAGACAGACACCCGCCTGCCCGAGGCAGAGGCGCTGATCGCCGGCCTCGCCCCCATCATCGCCACCGGCGCGCCGGTGCTGGTGACGGGCGATTTCAACAGCCCCTCGCATCGCGACTGGACCGGGGATCGCGCCATCGCCTGGCCCGTCTCCACCGCGATGGAGGCGGCAGGCTTCATCGACACCTTCCGCGCCGCAAACCCCGACCCCGCCACAAACCCCGGCCTGACATGGACACCCGGCCGCCCCGCCCCGTTCATCCCTGATGGCGAAACGCTGGACCGGATCGATTTCATCTGGCTTGCCAATGGCAACACCGTCTCGTCCCTTGTGATGGGCGAGGAAGGCAATCCCCAGAACGGCCTCTCCATCACGCCCTGGCCCTCAGATCACCGGGCCGTCTTGTCCGAGGTCGCGGTCACCCCCATCCCCGCCCCCGCCCGCATCGCCGTGGAACCCCGCCCCGTGCAGGCCGGGGGCAGCTTCCTGCTCCGCGCGCTGATGCCAGAGGGCGGCACCTATTCCGCCTATGTCCTGCCCCACGGCGCGGCCCCCGATCAGGCCGTGACCGGCATCGCAGATGTTGATGCCGCCGACCGGCCCACCCTCCGGCTGTCCACCATCGGGCTGGACCCGGGCCCTTATGACGCGGTGGTGCTCAACGCCGAAGGCGCGGAACTGGCCCGCACCTCCTTTCACATCATCCCGAAGGACGGGCTTGCCACGATGGAAGTCACCGCCCCCGTTACCCCCGGCAGCGACGTCGCCCTGCGCTTCTCTGGCGCGCCGGGGTTCAAACTGGATTGGGTGGGCATTTACCGCAAGGGGGATCCGTCGGTCTACAACTACTTAGGATTCGCCTATACGGGATCGCGCATCGCGGGCGATCTGACCTTCCCCGCTGATGAGCTGTACGAAGAACTCACCCCCGGCGACTATGAGGCACGGCTGATGTTCGATGACCATTACCGCGTCATGGCCATCGCCCCCTTCACCGTCGCCGCGCCCTGACCCGACCGAAGATGGGTATTTGGGCCAAGATGAAACCCAGCCGCTTCATCTTGGCAAAAATACCCTGGGGTTAAACCGCCACAGTCGGCGAGGGGGCAACGCCCCCTGCCAACGCAGGCCACAAGCGGCGCAGTCCCGATCAGGCCGCCCCGCTGCCATCCCGCCAGCGGTTCACCATCGGATATCGCCGATCCAGCCAGAACGCCTTTTGCGTCAGCCGCACGCCGGGCGCGGCCTGAAAACGCTTCCATTCCGAAGTATAGAGCAGGCTTTCCACCCGCTTCACCGTGGCCAGATGATGCCCCTGCGCCACCACCTCGGCCACCGACAGATCCTTCTCCACCAGCCCCTCAAGGATGGCATCAAGGATGTCATAAGGCGGCAGGCTGTCATCATCGCGCTGGTCGGGGCGCAATTCGGCGCTTGGCGGCTTGTCGATGATGCGCTGCGGGATCACCTCACCCCGCGGCCCCTTCATCCAGGGGCGGTGGTTCTCGTTCCGCCAGCGACAGGTGTCGAACACCCGCGTCTTCCACAGATCCTTGATCGGGTTATAGCCGCCGTTCATGTCGCCATAGATCGTGCAATAGCCCACCGCCACCTCGGACTTGTTCCCCGTGGTCAGAAGCATCGCCCCGAACTTGTTCGACAGCGCCATCAGCAGCAGCCCGCGCAGGCGCGACTGGATGTTCTCTTCCGTAATCCCCGGCGCGGTTCCCGCAAAGAGCGGCCCCAGCGCCGCCCCCACCGCTGCCTGCGGCCCGGTGATCGGGATCGTGTCCAGCCGCGCCCCCAGCCGCCTTGCGCAGTCGCCCGCATCCTCTAACGAATGGGCCGAGGTGAATTCGGATGGCAGCATCACGCAATGAACGTTTTCCGGGCCCAGCGCATCGGCGGCAATCGTTGCCACCAGCGCCGAATCGATCCCGCCCGAAAGGCCCAGAACCACCTTGGAAAACCCTGACTTCGCCAGATAGTCATGCAGCCCCACCGTCATGGCGCGGTAATCGGCCTCGGCCACCGGGGGGATCGGCGCGATGGCCCCCTTCTCGGCCCGCCAGCTATCCCCCGTGCGGGTGAAATCCACATGCGTCACGCAATCATCGAATTGCGGGAACTGCACCGCCAGATGTCCACCGGGGTTCAGCACCATGGAACAGCCGTCAAACACCTGATCATCCTGCCCGCCGGTCATGTTGAGATAAACCAGCGGCAACCCCGTCTCGACCACCCGCGACACCATCAGGTTCAGCCGCAAATCCGGCTTGCCGCGATGATAGGGCGATCCGTTGGGCACCAGCAGGATCTCCGCCCCCGTTTCGGCCAGCGTCTCGGCCACGTCCGGATGCCAGCTATCCTCGCAGATCGGCGTGCCGATGCGCACCCCGTTCACCACATAGGGGCCATGCACATCGGCCGGGGTGAACAGCCGCTTTTCATCGAACACCCCGTCATTGGGCAGATGATGCTTCAGCACGGTTGCCGTCACTTTGCCGCCCTGCAACACGTAATAGGCGTTGCAAAGCCGCCCCTCGCGCAGCGCTGGCCCCCCGATGCCCAGCGCCGGGCCATCGGCACAATCGCGCGCCAACCCCTCGATCGCCGCAATCGCCTCAGCCACAAAGGCGGGCTTCAGGATCAAATCCTGCGTCTGATACCCGGTGATGAACATCTCCGTCAGCGCGGCCATGTCAGCGCGGGCGGCCTTCGCTTCCTCCCAAACCGCGCGGGCACGGGCGGCATTGGCGGCGATGGCCCCTACCGTGGGGTTCAACTGCGCCAGCGTCAGACGGAAAGTATCGCTCATGCGCGGAATATCCCTGTTCTTTCCCGATGGTTCTAGCAGAACCAAGGCGAAGGGAAAGGTGCGCGGCTTGCGGCAGGCCGGGGCGGCGGCTAGGCTAGATACCGATACAGGTCAGATGTGCAGACAGGCGGCAGCAATGCGGAACGGACGGGCAGTTTGGGCACTCACCTTGGCGGCGGCACTCTGCGCCCCCATCGGCGCCATGGCGCAGGATGAAGGCGAGGTCATCACCAAGCAATATGATGACGGATCGGTCTATGAAGGCACCTTCCGCAATGGCCTCCAGCACGGCACCGGCACCTATCGCCTGACCAACGGGTTCGAATATTCCGGCGAATGGCAGGATGGCCAGATCACCGGCACCGGCCGCGCCAGCTATCCCAACGGGTCCGTTTATGAAGGGGCCTTCGTCGCGGGCAAACCCGAAGGCAAGGGCAAGATCACCTATCCCGATGGTGGCAGCTATGAGGGCGACTGGGTCGGCGGCACGATCACCGGCAACGGCATCGCGCGCTATGCCAACGGGTCGGTCTATACCGGCAGCTTCAAGGACGGCAAACACGAAGGCCGTGGCGTGCTGGAAGGTCCGGGTGGCTACCGCTTCGAAGGAATCTGGGTCGCGGGCGAAAAGGATGGCGAAGGCAAGGTCACCTATCCCGATGGCGCGGTCTATGATGGAATGCTCAAGGCAGGCCAGCGCAGCGGGCGCGGCACCCTGACTCTGCCCGATGGGATGACCTATGTCGGCGACTGGCAGGATGGCCAGATCAACGGTCAGGGCAAGCTGACGCAGGCCAATGGCGATGTCTATGAAGGCGCCTTCCAGGATGGGCTGAAGAACGGCAGCGGCACGCTGACCTATGCAAATGGCGATGTCTATCAAGGCAATTTCACCGCCGATCGCCGCAGCGGCCAAGGGCAGTTCCGCAGCACCGATGGCTACATCCTCGAAGGTACATGGACCGAGGGCAGCCTGTCGGGCCAAGGCAAGCTGACCTATCCCGATGGCGCGGTTTATCAGGGTGCGCTGGCCAATGACCGCCCGCAGGGCAAGGGCAAGATCACCTATGCCGACGGCTCCACCTACGAAGGCGACTGGGCGGCGGGCGTGATCACCGGCATGGGGATCGCCACCTATGCCGACGGGTCGGTCTATCAGGGCCGCCTTACTGACGCCAAACCCGAAGGTCAGGGCAAGATGACCAAGCCCGACGGCTATATCTATGACGGTCAATGGAAAGCTGGTCAGCGCGAAGGCAAGGGCATCGCCACCTTTGCCGACGGCTCCATCTATGAAGGGGATTTCAAGGCCGGTCTGCGCCATGGCACGGGTAAACTGACCATGCCGGACGGGTTCCTCTATGAAGGCGCTTGGAGGGATGGCGAAATCCACGGTCAGGGCCGTGCCACCTATCCCGGCGGCGATGTCTATGAAGGCGCCTTCGAAAAGGGTAAACGTCAAGGACAGGGCAAGCTGACCTATGCCAGCGGTCAGGTCGCCGAAGGCAACTGGCTCAACGGCATTCTTGTCGCCCCACCCGAAGCGCAGCCAGAAGCACCGGCAGAGCCTCCGGCGGCCACGGAAGCAGCCCCCGCTCCCGCTGAAAACTGACCCGCTTTCTTCTCTGCCCAAATATCGTCAGGGGGTGAGGAGCGTAAGCTCCGAGGGGGCGGAACGCCCCCTGATTTTTCGCAGAAAAATCGCCCTGCCACGCTGCAACAGAAGGTGCTGCCTCAAGGCATAGGTCTCAAACCACCTCGCCCGCATCCAGTCGGACAAGGAACCCCTCCGCCTCCGCCAGCACGCGGTCCTTATGCCCGGCCTCCATCTTGTCCCAGGTGCGGTACATCTGCGCCATGCGCGGGTTGCCTTCGAACCGCGCGCGGTGGCGGGTCAGGAAATGCCAATAGAGCAGGTTGAACGGACAGGCCGCCGCCCCCGACTTTTCCTTCACCTTATAGGCGCAGCCGCCGCAGTAATCCGACATCCGGTCGATATAGGCCCCGGAACTGACATAAGGCTTGGACCCCACCACACCGCCATCTGCGAACTGGCTCATCCCCAGCGTATTGGGCGCCTCCACCCATTCAAAGGCATCCGCATAAACCGACAGATACCATTCATGCACCGCGCCGGGGTCCACCCCGGCCAGCAGGGCGAAATTCCCCGTCACCATCAGCCGCTGGATGTGGTGGGCATAGGCCATGTCGCGCGTCTGCCCCACCGCATGGGACAGGCAGCGCATCCGCGTCTTGCCGCCCCAATAGAGCGGCGGCAAAACGCGGGAATGGCCCAGCGCATTGCGCGTCAGATAGTCCGGCCCCTCCAGCGCCCAGATGCCACGAATGAATTCGCGCCAGCCGATGATCTGGCGGATAAACCCCTCCGCCGCGTTGATCGGCGCGCGCCCCGCGCGCCATTCCGCCTCGACCCGCTGGCAGATCTCCATAGGCGTCAGCAACCCGATGTTCAAATAGGGCGAGATCAGCGCATGGCTCAGCGTGGGGTCCCCCGCCAGCATCGCATCCTGCTCATCGCCAAAGCTGGGCAGCGCATGGGTGGCGAAATGGTCTAGCGCGAATAGCGCATCGGCCCGCGTCACGGCCCACCCAAAGGGCCGCGCGGCCCCGAAATGGGCGGCAAACCGCGCCTCGACCAGCGCCAGCACCTCCTCCGTCACCGCATCCGGAGCAAAGCGCGGCGGGCGCGGGCGGAACAGGTCGGGTTTGGCGGGCTTGCGATTGTCATGGTCGAAATTCCACTGCCCCCCTGCCGGCTTGTCGCCTTCCATCATCAGCCCGGTCTTGCGTCGCATCTCGCGATAGAACCACTCCATCCGCAGTTGTTTGCGCCCCTCGGCCCAAGCCCCGAACTCGGCCTCCGAACAGAGAAACCGATCATCAGGCAATTGCGTCACCGGGATCGGAAAGTCGGCCAGCGCCTGCCGCAGCCGCCAATCCCCCGGCGCGGTGGCGATGACTTCTTTAGCGCCGGACTCGGCCGCGCGCCGGATCAGCTCGCCGGGGATGGATTGGGTATTGCCCGGATCGTCCAGCCGGGAATAGGCGACAGTCACCCCCCTGACCCGCAAATCCTCGGCGAAATGTCGCATCGCCGAAAGGATCAGCGCGATCTTCTGCGGATGGTGCGGCACATGGGTGCCCTCTGCCATCACCTCGGCCATCACCACCACGTCCCCCGGCCCCGCCGCCCGCAACGCGGCGACATCGGGCGTCAACTGATCGCCCAGCACAAGGATCAAACGCGTCATGCGCACTCTCCTGATGCGTGGCACGGGATGAGGCCGTCGGATATGGGTATTTGGGCCAAGATGAAGCCCATGGCGCAGGTCACGATCACCACGGGATCGCCTTTCCCTGCCAGTCGAAGAACCCGCCCGTCTCTGCCGGGGTCAGCCCGTCCAGCACGGCGAGCAAGTTGTCCGCCGCCACGGCGGGTGTCACTGTCGGATGCCCACCCGCATAGGCCGCCGTCAGGGGCGTCGCCACCGTGCCGGGATGCAGCGCCACCAGCGTGGCCTGCGGATGGCTGCGCGCCAGTTCGACCGAGGCCGTGCGGAGGATCTGGTTCAACGCCGCCTTGGCCGCGCGATAGCCATGCCAGCCGCCCAGCCGGTTGTCGCCGATCGATCCCACCCGCGCCGACAGCGCCGCAATCTTCGCCGGACGGTCGCGCGGCACCAGCCGCAGCGCGTGCTTCAACACCAGCGCCGGGCCGATGGCGTTCAGCGCGAATTGCGCCGCCATCGCCGCCGGGTCCAGCGCGCGCAGCGCCTTTTCCGGTCGCGCGCCGTCGATCTCCAACCCGCCCGTGGCGATGAAGATCAGGTCCACCCCCGGCTCCAGCGGTGCCAGCACCCGTATGATGCTGGCCTCATCCGTCACATCCAGCCCATGCTCGCGCCGCGACAGGCCGGTGACCGCAGCCCCCCGCCCCTCCAGCGCCGCGACAAGGGCCGCGCCGATGCCGCCCGATGATCCGATGATGACTGCGCGCATGGGGCACCCCTTTCCGGCCCGTGCAGATAAGCCGATGAAAAGCGCGGGCAAGGCGCGTTTTCCGCCTTGCGCTGCCGCAATTCCTGCGTATCGTCACGCCCCATGACACGGGACCCGAACATCGCATTCACGTCAGGCGCAAACTGCGCCCTGCCCGCCCGTGGCCTGCTTCTCCTTAGCCACCTCTGAGCGTGCCCTTGGGCGCGACCGCTCAGAGGTGAACAGCGCCCGCCAAGGAAAAGCACAGACGGCACAAGGAACCCAGCCATGACTGACACCAGCACGCAGCCCCGCGTCATGATCTTCGACACCACCCTGCGCGACGGCGAACAATCCCCCGGCGCGACCATGACCCATGACGAAAAGCTGGAAATCGCGGGCCTTTTGGATGAGATGGGCGTCGATATCATCGAGGCGGGCTTTCCCATCGCATCGGAGGGTGATTTCAACGCGGTGAGCGAGATCGCCAAACGCGCGAAAACCTCCACCATCTGCGGCCTCGCCCGCGCGAATTTCAAGGATATCGACCGCTGCTGGGAGGCGGTGCGCCACGCGAAATCCCCGCGCATCCACACGTTCATCGGCACTTCGCCGCTCCATCGCGCCATCCCCAATCTGGACATGGACCAGATGGCCGAACGCATCCACGACACCGTGACCCATGCCCGCAACCTGTGTGACAACGTGCAATGGTCACCCATGGATGCCACCCGGACGGAAGCGGATTACCTCTGCCGCGTGGTCGAGATCGCCATCAAGGCGGGCGCCACCACCATCAACATTCCCGACACGGTTGGCTACACCTACCCGTTCGAGAGCGCGAAGATCATCCGCATGCTGCTGGAACGCGTCCCCGGCGCGGATACGATCATCTTCGCCACCCATTGCCACAACGATCTGGGCATGGCGACGGCCAACGCTTTGGCGGCGGTAGAGGCGGGCGCGCGTCAGATCGAATGCACGATCAACGGCCTTGGCGAACGCGCGGGCAACACCGCGCTGGAAGAGGTCGTCATGGCGATGAAGGTCCGCAATGACATCCTGCCCTACCGCACGAATATCGACACGACCAAGATCATGAACCTGTCCCGCCGCGTCTCCACGGTGTCGGGCTTTCCGGTACAGTTCAACAAGGCCATCGTCGGCAAGAACGCCTTCCTGCACGAATCCGGCATCCATCAGGACGGCGTGCTGAAGAATGTCGAAACGTTTGAGATCATGCGCCCCGAAGACATCGGTCTGAACCAGAAAAATCTGACCATGGGCAAACACTCCGGCCGCGCCGCCCTGCGCGCCAAGCTCAAGGAACTGGGTTACGATCTGGCCGACAACCAGCTGAACGATGTGTTCGTCCGCTTCAAGGCGCTCGCTGACCGCAAGAAGGAAGTCTATGACGACGACCTGATCGCTTTGGTGGCCGATGAGGCGACGATGGACGCGCATGATACGCTGGTTCTGAAAAAACTGCGCGTCATCTGCGGGACTGAGGGCCCGCAAGAGGCCGACATGGTGCTCACCATCGACGGCACCGATCACCATATCGACGCTACGGGGGACGGCCCCGTGGATGCCGCCTTCAACTGCATCAAGATGCTCTTCCCCCACAAGGCCCGGCTGCAGGTCTATCAGGTTGCCGCCGTGACCGAAGGCACCGACGCGCAGGCCACCGTCTCCGTCCGGCTAGAGGAGGATGGCCGCATCGTCACCGGCGCCAGCGCCGACACCGATACGATCGTGGCATCAGTCAAGGCCTATGTGAACGCGCTCAACCGCCTCATCGTCCGCCGCCAAAAGACGGCACCGGGCGAGGATGTGAAGACCGTCACTTATCACGGCGAGTGAAACGACAGGGGCGGTGCAGGCCGCCCCTACCCCTTCACCTGCCGCCACAGCGCGATCATCTTCTCCACCGGCACCCCGTCGATCACCATCCCGGTCAGGCGGCAGTTCGTCACCACCGCCCCCGACAGGTTCAGGTTCTGCAACACCGCGCCCGACAGGTTCACGTCATTCATGTGCCAGCCCGACAGGTTGCTGTCATTGAACCGTGCGCCCGACAGGTTGATCTGGTTGAAAACCGCCCCCGACAGATTGGCATCGTTGAACCGCGACCCCGACAGATCGGCATCGTTCACATCCAGCGTCTCGGTCACATGGTGCAGCTTCATCGCGTTCGCTCCTCACCGGTTCTGCGTCTCGTCCCTTGCCGATCAAGCGTCTGACGGCCCGGCCTGTCAACGTGGAACCGCGCCGATAGCCGGACTGTTCTTCCCCGAACATCCGGGTAAGCTTCTGGAATGATACGGCCCGGGGCCGAAAGGAATTTCACCATGCGATTTCTCGATTTCAGCAGCTGGCAGGGCGCCTTCACCACACTTCTCGGCATCGCCGTCATCGCCCTTATCGGGGTGGGCATCCGGGTGCTTGTGATGCTCACCATCCAGCAGCGCCAGCAGCGCATGAACCGGCAGATCAATGAACGGCTGAAAACCCTGATCTCGGCCTATCGCACGCTTGGTGGGTCCTTCACGGGCGAGTTGACCGTGAACCCCGCACATCTCGGCGGACAGCGGAACAGGACCGCAGACACCCCTACTGACGCCACCGGAACCGGGGCTATCGAAGTGGCGGCGACAGAGACAGGCACCGCCAATCCCGCAACCGCACTGGCCCTGGTCGCATGGGACCGCCCCCGCCTGATCCGTGACGCGGTCGAGGCAGCGCTGTCCGACATCCTGCTTCTGGGCACCGAAGAACATGTCCGCCTCGCCGCGCAAGCCGCCAGCGACATGGCCGCCGGGCGGCCCATCCACACGGCGGAACTTGTATCCGCATTACGGCGATTCATCCGCCTCGCGCTCGACCTCGACCCAATTCCTGAAAGCGTGACCATTCCCCTGCAAGGCCCGACACGCCCGCAAAGCGGCAGCGCACGCGGTGGGCGCGAAAGCGGGGGCCGGGGTGGTGCAGGCGGCGGAGGAGGCGCTGGCGGTGGCGGTGGAGCGGGCGGTGGCGGCATGGGTATGGGCATGGGCATGGGCCCAGGTCGTGGCGATGACACACCCCCGACCTGACCGCCCCAAAGGCTACAACAGCGCGAACCGTCCGTTCACCGCCGCGGCATGGTCGGCCAGCTCCGGCCGCCCCGCCCATTGCAGCAGCAGATCGGCCCAGCGCAGCGGCACGAACACCACATCATCCCCCTTCACCGCCTTGGCATAGGCGGCGATCTCGGCCTCATGCCGTTTGATCGCGGCAGGGTCGAGCGGCTTGCCATTGGCCCAGGTGCTCGGGGTGGCATGCAGATAGACCAGCACCGCTCCCAGCCCCCGCTTCTGCGCCTGCGTCCGCAGACCATAGCCGTGCTTGATCAGCTGTACCGCATCCAGATGGCGAAAGCTGCGCTCGCCCTCGATCAGGCGTGACCGCAGCATGTCATGGCGCGCCATCCCCGTTCCCCAATCGCGGCTGTCATACGCCTCGGAAAAGACCGTGGCCTTCGCCGGACGAAACGGTTCATAGCGTTTCGACTCGATCCCCACCAAAGACGTGGCTGTCGTCACCGCCGCATCCAGCCACGGATGCCGCCCACCCCGCCACGGAAACCGCATCTCTGCCTCGATCTCCACCTGTTCCGGCTTTCCCATCGGAACACCGGGCAAAGGCGGCAACAGCGCCGGGCGCTCCAGAAACCACCCAAAGGCATTGACCACCAGTGCCGCCGAAGACTCGGGGCTGTCGAACTTGCCGGAAGCCAGTTCATTGCCGGGCGACCGGGCAAGTGCGGCCAGAACAGCCTCGGCTGGCACGCCGGAAAGGAAATCTGGCATGGCTTGCTCCATCAATGGCAAATGCAAGTGGCCCTCATAGGCCTGTTGGCCGCGCAGGGAAAGGGCGGGCAGTCCGCACACCCTGCCCAAGTCAAAGAATCAGGCGCGGTTCCGCTCTGCGACATCGCATCCAAAGCCGCCCGTCCCGCCTTGATCGGCGCAGAAAGTCCGACCGGCTCCGCCAAAATGCCGGCCCGCCACGCACACACCGCTCCCCGAACAGATCGAAATGTGCAAGGGATCAGCAGGCGACCCCGGCCCATCACCCATTTTTCGCAGTAAAATCGCAACCCCCGCCGCTCGCGCGGAATTGCGCCCTGCGACGCCCTGCGGGCTTTCACTGACCCGAGGCTGTCTTTATATGGACACGCTTGCCTCGGTCATCGCTGAGTCGCGAGTTCATACCTTTTTGCGTGGCACAGGATCACCCAAGCATGTCGATACTCTCGGGCATCTTTTCGTCAGACATGGCGATCGACCTCGGCACGGCGAATACGCTCGTCTACATCCGCGGCAAGGGGATCGTGCTGAACGAACCGTCCGTGGTGGCCTATCACAGCAAGGACGGCAAGAAGCAGGTTCTAGCCGTGGGTGAAGATGCCAAGCTGATGCTGGGCCGCACCCCCGGCAGCATCGAAGCCATCCGCCCCATGCGCGACGGCGTCATCGCCGATTTCGAAGCCGCCGAAGAAATGATCAAGCATTTCATCCGCAAGGTGCACAAGCGCACGACCTTTTCCAAACCCAAGATCATCGTCTGCGTCCCCCATGGCGCGACCCCCGTTGAAAAGCGCGCCATCCGCCAGTCGGTCCTGTCCGCCGGTGCCCGCCGCGCGGGCCTGATCGCCGAACCCATTGCAGCGGCCATCGGCGCAGGCATGCCCATCACCGATCCCACCGGCAACATGGTCGTCGATATCGGCGGCGGCACCACCGAGGTGGCCGTTCTCTCGCTGGGCGACATTGTCTATGCCCGCTCCGTCCGCGTCGGCGGCGACCGCATGGATGAGGCGATCATCAGCTACCTGCGCCGCCACCAGAACCTGCTGATCGGCGAATCCACTGCCGAACGGATTAAAACCTCGATCGGCACCGCCCGCATGCCCGATGACGGGCGCGGCTCGTCGATGACGATCCGGGGCCGCGACCTGCTCAACGGCGTGCCCAAGGAAACCGAAATCAATCAGGCCCAGGTGGCCGAAGCGCTGGCCGAACCCGTGCAGCAAATCTGCGATGCCGTGATGCAGGCGCTGGAAGCCACGCCCCCCGACCTCGCCGCCGATATCGTCGACCGGGGTGTCATGCTCACCGGTGGCGGCGCGCTCTTGGGCGATCTGGACCTGTCCCTGCGCGAACAGACCGGCCTGTCGATATCCGTCGCCAATGAATCACTGAATTGTGTCGCCCTCGGCACCGGCAAGGCGCTGGAGTACGAAAAGCAACTGCGTCATGTGATCGATTACGACAGCTGATCGCCGCCCCTGTGATCAGGGGCCGGCATCAGACAAGAGGCAGCCGTGGCAAAATCGCGCAACACCGGACCGGACGATTACGCACGCCCCCTGCGACGCCTGTTCGTGGGGCTTTTCGTGCTGGTCCTGTTGGGCATTTTCCTGCTGTGGCGCATCGACAGCCCCCGCGTCGAACGCTTCCGCGCCGCATTGGTGGATCGGGTCGTCCCCTCCTTCGACTGGGCGCTTTTGCCGATCACCAAAGCCGCCGCGATGATCGACGAATTCCAAAGCTATGCCAGCCTGTATGAACAGAACCAGGAACTGCGGCGCGAGCTGCAGCAGATGAAGGCGTGGCGCGAAGCCGCGCTGCAACTGGAACAGAAAAACGCCCGCCTGCTCGACCTTAATCAGGTCCGGCTGGACCCGAAACTCACCCATGTGACGGGGGTGGTTCTGGCCGATTCCGGCTCTCCCTTCCGCCAATCGGTGCTCCTGAACGTCGGCGCGCGCGACGGCATCCGCGATGGCTGGGCAACGATGGATGGGATCGGTCTGGTGGGCCGCATCTCCGGCGTGGGCGAACGCACCGCCCGCGTGATCCTGCTCACCGACAGCAACTCGCGCGTTCCGGTCACGGTGCAGCCTTCGGGTCAAAAGGCCTTGCTCTCCGGCGACAACAGCGCCCTACCCCCGCTCGAATTCCTCGAAGACTCCGATCTCGTCCGCCCCGGCGACCGGGTGGTGACCTCGGGCGATGGCGCAATGCTTCCTGCGGGCCTGCTGGTGGGCCAAGTCGTCATGGGCACCGACCGCCGCCTGCGCGTTGTGCTCAGCGCCGATTACGAAAGGCTCGAATTTCTGCGCGTCCTGCGCAGTCATGAACTCACACCCATCACCGATGCGGGCGCCCTGATCGCACCGCCCCAGACGCCCATCGAACCCGATGCCGAAACCGGCGAAGGCAGCACCACCACGACCGACCCCTCCGCCGCAGGCGGCACCGGGGATGTGACCGAAGGCTCACCAGAGGTGCCGCCGACCGATGGTTGATGCGCTGCGCTCCTCTGTCTGGGTCTACCGCGCGGCCTTTCTGGGCCTCGCTCTGGCGCTGCTGTTCCTGCGGCTTCTGCCGCTTGGGTCCGTCGCGGGCGATTGGCCGGGGCCTGACCTGCTGCTCTGCCTGATCTTTGCATGGGTCATGCGCCGCCCCGATTTCCTGCCTGTCCTGCTGATCGGCGGCGTCGTCCTGCTGGAAGACCTCATCCTGCTGCGCCCGCCGGGTCTGTGGACGGCGCTGGTGATCCTCGCCACCGAATTCGTGCGGGCCCGCGTCACACTCACACGTGAATTGCAGTTCCTGACAGAATGGCTGCTGGTGGCAGGCATCATGGTCGCACTGCTCATCGCCTACCGGGTGGCCTTCGCGGTCGCTTTCCTGCCGCAGCCCGCCTTCGGCTTCTCGCTGCTGCAGACTCTGTGGTCGATCCTGTGCTATCCGCTGGTGGTGGCCATTTCGCGCTTTGCCTTCGATCTGCGAAAGCCAGCGACCGGCGAAGTGGATGCCTACGGACGGAGGTTGTAACCCATGAGACGCACCGCCCGCGACACCGAAGAAAGCGCCCGCCGCATCAACCGCCGCTCCCTTTTGATGGGTGGCGCAATGGTCGCGATGTTCGCCGTTCTGGGCGCGCGGATGCGCTATCTGTCGGTCGAACAGGCCGACGAATTCCGTCTGCTGGCCGAAGAGAACCGCATCAACATGCGCCTGATCCCGCCCGAACGCGGGCTGATCTTCGATCGTAACGGCAAGCTGATCGCTGGCAATGAACAGAATTACCGCGTCACCATCACCCGCGAAGATGCAGGCGATGTCGATGCCGTCCTCGCCCGTCTGGCCATGCTCATCCCCGTCACCGCCGACGAGATGGATCGCATCACCCGCGACATCAAACGCAACTCGCCCTTCGTGCCGATCATCGTGGCCGATCGCCTGTCATGGGAAGATTTCTCCAAGGTGGCACTGAACGCCCCCACCCTGCCCGGCGTCACGCCCGAGGTGGGCCTGTCGCGCCACTACCCGTTGGTCGATGATTTCTCGCATGTCGTGGGCTATGTCGGCCCGGTCAGCGAAAAGGATCTCGAAGAACGCCCCAACCCCGATCCCGTGCTGCGCATTCCCGAATTCCAGATCGGCAAGATCGGTGTGGAACGCTGGATGGAGGAAACGCTGCGCGGCGCGGCAGGCAACAAGCGGATCGAGGTCAACCACGTCGGCCGCGTCATGCGCGAGTTGGAACGCGCTGACGGGACCGCAGGGCAGGATATTCAGCTGACGCTGGATGCCGATGTGCAGAATTTCGTGCAGGCCCGCCTTGGCGAAGAAAGCGCCGCCTGCGTGGTGATGGATGTGAACACAGGCGAAATCATCGCCTGCGCCTCTTCACCCGGTTTTGATCCCAATCTCTTTGTCCGTGGCATCACCCAGCGCGACTATTCCGCCCTGATGGAGGATGACCACCGCCCGCTCGCAAACAAGACGGTGCAAGGCGCCTATCCGCCCGGATCAACCTTCAAGATGGTCACCGCGCTGGCCGCATTGGAAGCCGGGGTCATAACGGCCGAGACGACGCATTCCTGCCCCGGCTATATCGAATTCGGCGACCGCCGTTTTCACTGCTGGAAACGCGGCGGCCATGGCCGGGTGGATCTGGCCCGCTCGCTCGCCGAAAGCTGTGACGTTTATTACTACGAGATCGCGCAAAAGGTCGGCATCGACAAGATCGCCGAAATGGGCCGCCGCCTTGGCCTCGGCATCCGGCACGATCTGCCCATGTCCGCCATCACCGAAGGCATCATGCCCGACAAGGCATGGAAGTTCGAACGCTGGGGCGAAGAATGGCGCATCGGCGACACGATCAACGCCTCCATCGGGCAGGGCTATGTGCTGGCCTCTCCGCTGCAACTGGCCGTGATGACCGCGCGCCTAGCCACCGGGCGGGCAATTGTGCCGCGCATCCTGCATTCCATCGGCGGCCAGCCGGTCGACTTGCCGCAGGCCGAACCGCTGGGGCTCGATCCCTCTGGACTGCGATCAATCCGTGACGGGATGATGGCGGTGATGAACTCCCAGCGCGGCACCGCCTACAGCTCGCGCGTGGCCGATGATACCATGATCCTTGCGGGCAAGACCGGGACCAGCCAGGTCCGCAACATCACCGCCGCCGAACGCGCACGCGGCGTTGTGTCAAATGACGACCTGCCTTGGGACCGGCGCGATCACGCGCTTTACGTGGGCTACGCGCCCTTCGACAACCCGAAATACGCGGTTTCAGTGGTGGTGGAACATGGCGGCGGCGGCTCGGCTGTCGCCGCGCCCATCGCCCGCGATGCCATCCTGCGCGCCCTGCATGGCGATATCCCGCCGCTGACGTCTTACCCCACCAACCAGCGCGGCCGGATCGAAACCGATCTGAACGCCCTGCGCGAACGCCTGCGCGACACCGGCCCCGCCGGCAGTTCGCGGGCCTAAGGCAGGGGGCAGACATGAGTTTCCTGGAATATCAGGTCAAAACGGTTCCGGGTGGTCTGCGCAAGGTGCTGCACCTGAACTGGCCACTGGTTGTGCTGGTCACCGCTGTCTGCTCGGTCGGCTTCCTGATCCTTTACTCCATCGCAGGGGGTAACCTCGGCGTCTGGGCCGAACCGCAGATGAAACGCTTCGCCGTCGGCATGCTGATCATGTTCGCCATCGCCTTTGTGCCGATCTGGTTCTGGCGCAACATGGCGGGGCTGGCTTTCGGCGTCTCCATCCTTCTCCTGCTGGCGGTGGAATTCTTCGGCGCGGTGGGCATGGGCGCGCAGCGCTGGCTCGACATCGGCCCGATCCGGATTCAACCGTCCGAGCTGATGAAGGTCACGATGGTGATGATGCTCGCGGCCTATTACGACTGGCTGGATCTGAAGAAAACCTCCCACCCGCTTTGGGTGCTGATCCCGGTCCTGATGATCGTGCTGCCCACCTTCCTCGTGGTGATCCAGCCCAACCTCGGCACTTCGCTGATGATGCTGATGGGCGGGGCCGCCGTGATGTTCGCCGCGGGTGTCAGCATCTGGTATTTCGCCGTTGTCGCCGCCCTCGTCGTTGGCGCGGTGGCGGCGGTCTTCACCACCCGCGGCACGCCGTGGCAATTCCTGCACGATTACCAATACCGCCGCATCGACACCTTCCTCGATCCCTCCGCCGATCCGCTCGGCGCGGGCTACAACATCATGCAGGCCAAGATCGCACTCGGCTCCGGCGGTTGGGGCGGCAAGGGCTTCATGCAGGGCACCCAGTCGCGCCTGAACTTCCTGCCCGAGAAGCATACCGATTTCATCTTCACGACACTGGGCGAAGAATTCGGCTTTGTCGGCGCCTTCTCCCTCCTCATCCTTTACGGCCTGATCCTGTTCTTCTGCTTCACCTCCGCCATGCAGAACAAGGATCGCTTCAGCCAACTCCTCATCATTGGCCTGGCTGCGAACTTCTTCTTCTACCTCGCGGTCAACCTGTCCATGGTCATGGGCATGGCCCCGGTCGTTGGCGTGCCGCTGCCCTTCCTGTCTTATGGCGGATCGGTCATGCTTGTGCTGCTCATCGCCTTCGGCCTGATCCAAAGCGCCCATGTCCACCGACCAAGGTAACGCATGCCCCTGACCATCCTCTTCGCCGCGTCCGATGCCAACTGGCGGGCCTATGCAGACCCCCTCCGCCGTGCCTTCGCCACCGCGGGCGTCACGGCCACCCTCACCCGCGACGCAGCCCCTGAAACCGTCGACTACATCATCTACGCCCCCACCTCGCCCCTGCAGGATTTCGCCCCCTACACCCACTGCAAGGCCGTGCTGTCCCTCTGGGCAGGGGTGGAGCGGATCGTCACCAACACCACCCTCACCCAACCCCTCTGCCGCATGGTCGATCCCGCCTTGTCAGAGGGGATGGTGGAATGGGTGGTCGGCCACACCCTGCGCCACCATCTGGGCATGGACCGCCACATCCTGAACCCCGGCAAGGTCTGGGATCCCACCTGCCCCCCGCTGGCCCGCGAACGCCCTGTCGCGATGCTGGGGATGGGCGAGCTTGGCACCGCCTGCGCGCGCGCGCTCACTGCCCTCAACTTCCCCGTCACCGGGTGGGGCCGCAGCCCCAAATCGGTCGATGGCATCCCCTGCCTGCACGGCGAGGACGGCCTCGCCACCGCCCTCTCCACCGCGCAGATCGTCATCACCCTCCTGCCCAAAACGGCCGAGACGGAGAACATCCTGAACGCCCGCACCCTCGCCCTGCTGCCAAAGAATGCGGCGATCCTGAACCCCGGCCGCGGCGCGCTGATCGACGATGACGCGCTGCTTGCCGCGCTCGACACAGGCCAGATCGGCCACGCCACGCTGGATGTGTTCCGGGTTGAACCCCTGCCACAGGACCATCCCTACTGGTCCCACCCAAGCGTCACCGTCACCCCCCATATCGCCGCCGACACCCGCGCGCCCTCCGCCTCTCGCGTGATCGCGGAAAACATCCGCCGCAGCGAAGCGGGCGAACCCCTTCTCCATCAGGTCAACCGCCAACGCGGCTACTGACCGCCCCCTCACCTTGGCCCAAATACCCAATTCCACCGCCATCCGCCCGTCCCAGGATCGCCTGATGGCACCCTCCCCTTCTCCGCCTTCTGGGGTGGGGGCGCGACCTGATCCCCGCGCGACAGGTCGGGATTGGAACAGACGGGCCGACCGGTCGCATGCCCTCCTGACCCCTGATTTCGGAGGAAACGGATGCGCTACGGTCTGGGCATGGTTCTGGTGGTTCTGGCAGGGATCATCTGGTCCACACAGGGCCTGATCTTCCGCCAGATCGACGTGGCCGGCACCTGGGCCGTGCTGTTCTGGCGTTCCGTCGGGATGCTGCCAGTGCTGCTTGCCTTCCTCATCTGGCGCGCGGGCGGATCGCCCCTTCCCGCAATCCGGGCCGTGGGTTTTGCCGGGGTTCTGGGGGGCGTGGGTCTTGTCGGGGCTTTCGGCGGCGCGATCTATTCGATCCAGGCCACCACCATCGCCAATGCGGTCTTTCTCTTCGCCGCCTCACCGTTCCTGACCGCGCTGATCGGCTGGGCGGTGCTGGGCGAACGCGTCCGGTCCCAGACATGGGCCGCCATGGGCGTCGCGCTCGCAGGCATCTTCGTCATGGTACGTGACGATCTGTCGGGCGGCGCAATGGCGGGCAATGTCGCGGCCCTCCTGTCGGCCCTCGGCTTTGCTGTCTTCACCGTCTCGCTGCGCTGGCGCGGGCTGTCCGATACCCTCCCCTCCGTTCTGCTAGGTGGCCTCTTCTCCATCCTTGTCGGGGCCATCGTCGCCGGTCAGTTGGGCCAGACCCTCGCCGTCCCCCTGCCCGATGCGCTTTGGTCCATGGCGATGGGGGCCGGCACCCTATCGGGCGGCATGGTGCTCTACACACTCGGCAGCCGAGTCGTGCCTGCCGCCGAACTGGCCCTCCTGTCAAATATCGAGGTGATGCTCGCGCCCCTATGGGTCTGGCTCTTCCTGAATGAAACCGCCAGCACGGCCACCTTCCTCGGCGGCGCGATCCTGCTGGTCGCGGTCACCATGAATGCCCTGTCCGGCGCACGCCGCGCCGCCGTGACCTGATAGCCCTTGACCGTCTCTCAATTGAGAGACACCATCCCCCTGCCCAACAGGGAGAACCGCAATGCCCGCAAACACCACCATGCTCCATATCCGTATCGATGAGGATGTCAAAACCCGTGCCGCCGCCGCGCTGGAAGGCGTTGGCCTGACGCTGTCGGATGCCGTACGCATCCTCCTGACCCGCGTCGCGAAAGAGGGCGGCCTTCCTCCCGGCCTCACGGTGACAGAAGAAACCTATGACGACTGGTTCCGCCGCAAGGTGCAAGAGGCGCTTGACGATCCCGGCCCGCTCCTGTCCCATGACGAGGTCATGAGTGAAATGCGTGCCCTGATCGATGCCAAGCGCAAGGCCAGACTGGACGGATGAGGCGCGGCAGGATCTGGCCGCCATCATCGGCTACATAGCCACCGACAACCCCGCCGCCGCCGATGCCTTGCTCGACCGGATCATCGCAAGGACGGACACCCTCCCCCACCACCCCCACGCCTTCCGCAAGGGCCGCCTGCCCGGCACGCGCGAGATGGTCATCCACCCGCATTACATCCTTGTCTACACCATCCGGGATGATGGGGTGACCATCCTCCGCCTCCTTCACAGCGCGCGCAACTGGCCCTGACCGCGCCTAGCGATGGCGACGAAAGAACCGCGACCGTGCGTACAACTCCTCCAGCCGCTTCAGCCGCCCCTCCGTGACCTCCCATGTCCGGTCCTGCACCGATGCCAGCAACGTCTCGACCAGAACCAGCAGCGACACGGTCGAATCCCATGCGCTCGGCGCTTCGATATGGCAGGTCATCACATGCCGGGAATGGGCCGCCGCAGGCGACAGCCAGCGATCGGTGACCAGCACCACCTCCGCCCCCTGCTCCACCGCCATTTCGGTCAGTTGCAGGACAGAATTCTCGTATCGCCGGATGTCGAACACCACCAACACATCACCCGGCACCATATCCAGCAGAGCCGGGGGCCAAGTGTTCGACATCCCCGACAGCAGCGTCACATTGGGCCGCACATTCTTCATCAGTGTGACGAAATACTCCGCCATCGCATGGGTGATCCGCCCCCCCATGGCAAAAACCCGCCGCCCCGGATCGGCCAGCAACGCCGCGGTCGCATCAAACTCGGCATGGTCGATCTGGCTCAGCGTCGCCTGCAGATTGGCCACCACCGCATCGGCAAACCGGTTCAGGATATGCGTATCCGGCACCCCCCCTGCCCAGCGGTCATGCTTGGCAAGGGGCGACACGAGCATCGCCTCCACCTCCGACCGCAAGGCATGCTGATAGTCTGGATATCCCTTGAACCCCAGCTTCTGGCACAGCCGCACCACCGTGGGATTGGATACCCCCGACGCTTTCGCCAGTTCGGTGATCGACCCCAGCGCCGCCACCGGGTAATGCGTCAGGATATGGCTCGCCAACTGCCGCTCGGCCCGCGTCAGATCGCCCATCGCAGCGCGCATCCGGTCTTCAATCGTCACAGCGGCATCCATGGCAGACCCCATTCACACCCCGCCCGCACAGGCTTTGGGCAGTCTCAGAAGGCTAGGCCGAATTCCCGGCGCAAGTCGAACAGAAAACTTTGTAACAGAAATAATCCGGCAGAAAAATTCTTGACAGAATGCGCAGCGACGGATGAGCCTCGTGCCAATCAACAGGGGGATGACTCGCGCAATGAACGCGGGCGGCAACAGGGAAACGGCGGTCTTTCCGCCCGTGATCGAAAACACCGCGGCGCGTGGCCGGGCGGTGATCGTCTGCGAACATGCCTCCAACCACTTCCCTCCGCGCTGGAGCGATCTGGGCCTCACCCCCGATCAACGCACGGCCCATATCGCCTGGGATCCGGGTGCCCTCGGCCTCGCGCGCGGCCTTGCCCAGCGGCTCGATGCCGTCCTCGTCCACGCCCCCGTCTCGCGACTTATCTATGATTGCAACCGTGCCCCCGATATGGGCGGTGCCATGCCCGCCCGGTCGGAAATCCACGACATCCCCGGAAATGCCGCAATCAGCCCCGAAGAACGCGCCGCCCGGACAGCGGCGGTCTACGTCCCCTTCCATGACGGCCTCCACGCCTTGCTGATGGACCGTATCGCCCGTGGCCTGCACCCGGCGCTGATCACCATCCACAGCTTCACGCCCGTCTATTTCGGCAAGCAACGCACAGTGGAATTCGGCATCATCAACGATGCCGACGACACCCTCCCCCGCGCCATCCTTGATGCCGCCCGCAGCCGCACCCCGCTGAAGGCTGAACTCAACGAACCCTATTCCGCCCGCGATGACGTCACCCACACCCTGCGCCTGCACGCCACACCCTACGGCCTGCCCAACGCCATGCTCGAAATCCGCAATGACCTGATCGCCGGTCCCACGGCCGAAACCGCCATGGCCGCCACCCTCGCCCCCGTCCTCGCCGCCGCCATGGCAGCGCTGACCCCAGAACCCGTGATGTAAGGGGCCAAATGCCGCGCTTCGTGATCGCCTTCGTCCGCCTTGTCGACCGCCTGAATTACGGCGTCGGCCGTTTTGCGATGTATCTGCTCTTCGTCCTGATGGCGATCCTGATGTGGTCCTCCATCTCCAAGGCCTTCTTCAACCCGTCCCTCTGGACGCTGGAAATGGCCCAGTTCGTGATGGTGGCCTATTACATCCTCGGCGGCCCCTACACGATGCAGAACGAAGGCCATGTCCGCATGGACCTGTTCTATGCCAAGCAATCCCCCGTCCGCCGCGCCTGGTGGGATGGCTTCACCGTCTTCGCCATCCTCTTCTACCTTGGCGTGCTGATTTGGGGCGCGGCCGAAAGCTTCGGCTATTCGCTGGGCCTGCAATGGACCGATCCCGAAACCTCCGCCCTCGGCCTGTCCTGGCCGCAGATCGGCAGGCTGGAACGCAGCCCCACCGCATGGCGCCCCTATCTCTGGCCCATCAAGCTGGTGATGCTGACGGGCTTCATCCTCATGCTCCTTCAGGCCCTGTCGTCACTGGCCAAGGACATCGCGACCATCCGTGGGGAAACCATCTGATGCCCTATGAGATGATCGCCGCCCTGATGTTCTCGACCATGCTGCTGATGATGATGACGGGGCAGCGCGTCTTCGGCATCATTGGCTTTGTCGCCGTGGTCGCCGCCATTTCCCTCTGGGGGACCGGCGGGCACAATATGGGCTTCTCGGCCTCGATGAAGCTGATGAAATGGTATCCGCTCCTGTCGCTGCCCATGTTCGTCTTCATGGGCTACGTCATGTCGGAAAGCCGTCTGGCCGATGACCTCTACCGCATGTTCCACGTCTGGTTCGGCCCCATCCCCGGTGGCCTCGCCATCGGGACGATCCTCCTAATGGTGCTTATCTCGGCCATGAACGGGCTGTCCGTCGCGGGCATGGCCATCGGGTCGACCATCGCGCTGCCGGAACTCCTGCGACGCGGCTATCAAAAGGAAATGGTTACCGGCGTCATTCAGGCGGGCTCCTCCCTTGGCATTCTGATCCCGCCCTCGGTGGTGCTTGTCCTTTACGCCATGATCGCCCGCGCCCCGGTGTCCGAGCTTTGGCTTGCCGGCCTGATCCCCGGCCTGATGATGGCCACGCTTTTCATCCTTTATGTCTGGATCCGTTGCCGCATTCAGCCCGAACTTGGCCCGGCGATGAGCGCCGAGGAACGCGCCTCCATCACCCGCGCTGACAAGTTCCACGCCCTGCGCGCGGGTGCGCTGCCCTTCATCATCTTCTTCGCGATGATGTTTCCCTTCATCTATGGCTGGACCTCGCTCGTCGAAAGCTCGGTCATCGGCGTCGCCGCCACAGTGATCGCCGCCGTGATCAAGGGTCGCATGAACAAGATGGTGTTCGAGGTCGCCACCCGCTCCACCCTCTTCATCACCTGCATGTTCATGTGGGTCATCCTCGCCGCCCTCGCTTTCGGGGCCGTCTTCGATGGCCTCGGCGCGGTCAAGGCGATTGAAAGCCTCTTCGTCGAAAAGCTGGGGTTCAGCCCGTGGACGATCCTCATCCTCATGCAGGTCAGTTTCCTGCTGATGGGCATGTTCCTCGATGACACGGCGATGCTGGTGATCGTGGCCCCGCTTTACGTGCCGCTGGTCGCTACGCTGGACCTTGGCATCCCGCCCGAAGACGTGCTGATCTGGTACGGTGTGCTCTACACAATCACCTGCCAGATCGCCTATCTGACGCCGCCCTTCGGCTATAACCTCTTCCTGATGCGCGCCTTCGCGCCGCCGGAAATCACGATGGGCGATATCTACCGCTCCGTCGTTCCCTTTGTGCTGGTGATGGTGGTCGCACTTGCCTTGCTGATGATCTTCCCCGGCATCGCATTGTGGCTGCCCAATCTGATTTATCCGAACTGATACCGCAGCGCGGGCGCTTCAGACCCGCACCCAACAAGGAGGCTGACCCATGACGACTTCGAGACGTTCCTTCCTCACCAAGGGCGCATTGGCAGGGGCCGCCACGCTGGCCGCACCCGCCATCGCCACCGCACAGGCGCCGATCAAATGGCGGATGCAGACCTATGCCGGGGCCGCGCTCGGCGAACAGGTGGTCAAACCCGCCATCGACGCCTTCAACCGCATCGCCCAAGGCCAGATGGAGATTGAACTCTTCTACGCCGATCAGCTCGTCCCCACGGGCGAGCTATTTCAGGCCATGCAGGCCGGCACCATCGATTGCGTGCAGTCCGACGATGACTCGATGGCCTCGCCCACCGAAGTGACCGTGTTCGGCGGTTACTTCCCGCTGGGCCTGCGCTACTCGCTCGACGTGCCCGCGCTCTTCAACAAATACGGCCTAAAGGCGATCTGGGAAGAGGAATACGCCAAGGTCGGCGTCAAGCACATCTCGGCCGGCGCATGGGACCCCTGCCATTTCGCCACAAAGGACCCGATCAACAGCTTGGCCGACCTACAGGGCAAGCGCGTCTTCACCTTCCCGACCGCAGGCCGGTTCCTGACGCAGTTCGGCGTCGTCCCCGTCACCCTGCCATGGGAAGATATCGAGGTCGCGATGCAAACCGGCGAGCTTGACGGCATCGCATGGTCCGGCATCACCGAGGTCTACACCGTGGGCTGGTCCAACGTGACCAACTACTTCCTCACCAACAACATCTCGGGCGCATGGATCGGCCATTTCTTCGCCAATATGGACCGCTGGAACGAACTGCCGCCGCACCTGCAGGAACTGCTGGCAACCTGTTTCGAACAGTCGCACTACTACCGCCAGCACTGGTACTGGGCGGGCGAGGCCGACCTGCGCATCAACGGCGGCAAGCTGCAGCTGACAACCATCCCGGATGAGGAATGGAAAACCGTCGAAGCCGCCGCCCTGACCTTCTGGGATGAAATCGCCGCTGAAAGCGAAGTGAAAGCCAAGGTCGTAGCGATCTTCAAGCAGTACAACGACGTCATGGTGAAAGCCGGACGCCCCTACCGCTTCTGACCCGCAGGCGGGGGGCGGCAAACCGCCCCCCGCACCCCCAAAGACACCCCATCCTGCCAATTGCGCGGGACGATTGTCGAAGATATGATCAAATTTCGCGGCACAGGCATCCGGCCCCCTGCCGCCGCCCCCGGAGGCCCCATGCGGATCGCAACCCCAGCCCGATCTGACGCCCCCAGCGATTGCTGGCCACGCAAGCCTGAATTCGGCGGTGCCTTGCCGGCCCCGCGCATGGCGCGCGGCTGACCACCTCACGGTCGACACCCATTCCGCCCCAAGGGGCAACCGATACCCAGGATATGAGGCCACGAGATGCCCGGAACCATGACATTCGACACCCTGAAAGAAGCTGTCGCCAGCGGCGAGATCGACACCGTTCTGGTGGCCGCCGTTGATATGCAAGGCCGCCTGATGGGCAAACGCTTCCACGCCGCCTTCTTCGTGAATGGCGGCTACAAGGAAACCCATTGCTGCAACTACCTGCTCGCCGTCGACATGGAGATGAACACCGTCCCCGGTTACAAAAGCAGCGGATGGGAACAGGGCTACGGCGACTATGTGATGAAGCCCGACCTCACCACCCTGCGCGCCCTGCCATGGCTGCCCGGCACCGCGCTCTGCCTTGCTGATTTCCTCGACCACCACACCCAGCAAGAGATCGCGATCTCCCCCCGCGCGATCCTGAAAAAACAGGTCGCCCGCGCCCGCGCGCTGGGGTTTGAACCCATGATGGCCACCGAGCTTGAATTCTACATCTTTGAAAATGCCTATGAAAACCTGCGCGACGGCGGCTTGTCTGCGCTGAAACCCATCTCCGGCTATAACGAAGATTACCACCTCTTCCAGACCACCAAGGAAGAAGGCCTGATGCGCGATGTCCGCAACCACCTCTACGCCGCAGGCATCCCGATCGAGAACACGAAAGGTGAGGCCGACGCAGGCCAGCACGAGGTGAACTACAAATACTCCGACGCGCTCGACACCGCCGACAACCACGCCATCATCAAGCAAGGCGTCAAGGAAATCGCCCATGCCAAGGGCAAGTCCGTCACCTTCATGGCCAAGTATGACCACCGCAAGGCCGGGTCATCTTCCCACGTCCACCAGTCGCTCTGGACGCTGGACGGCAAACCCGCCTTCTATGACCATGACGATGCCCACGGGATGTCCGCACTGATGAAGCACTTCATCGCCGGCCAACTCGCCCACGCGCAGGAAATCACCACCTTCCTCGCGCCTTACGTCAACAGCTACAAGCGCTTCACCATCGGCATGTTCGCCCCCACCAAGGCGGTGTGGAGCGCGGACAACCGCACCGCAGGCTTCCGCGTCTGCGGCGAACACACCAAGGCCGTCCGCGTCGAATGCCGCATCCCCGGTTCCGACGTGAACCCCTACCTCTGCTGCGCCGCCCTTCTGGCCGCAGGCCTTGCCGGAGTCGAGGCGAAGATGGAGCTTGAACCCGAAATGAAAGGCGACATGTACCACGCCGCCGGCGTGCGCGAGATTCCCACAAACCTCCGCGATGCCGCGGCCCTGCTGAAAGGGTCAAAGATGCTGCGCGCGGCCTTCGGTGATGATGTGGTCGACCACTACCACCACGCCGCCCAGTGGGAGATTTCGGAAACCGACCGTGTGGTGACCGATTTCGAACTCCAGCGCCTGCTGGAACGCGCTTAACATAGGGCGGGGTTCACCCGCCCCCCGAACCGATGGCGGGGTGAACCCCGCGCCTCACAAGGACGCCCAAAATGAAACCCATCCAACTCATCTCTCCGGTCGACGGATCGGTCTACCTCGAACGCATGCCCCTTTCGCAGGACGAGGCAAAGGCCGCCGTCGCCCGCGCCAAATCTGCCCAAAAAGCTTGGGCCGCCAAGCCGCTGGCGGACCGGATCGCGCTGGTCAAGGCAGGCGTCGCCAAGCTGAATGAAATGTCCGCCGTCATCGTCGAGGAACTCGCCTGGCAGATGGGCCGCCCCACCCGCTTTGGCGGCGAATTCGGCGGCGTCAACGCCCGCACCGAATACATGTCCGACATCGCGGCCAAAACCCTCGCCCCCGAAATGATCGAAGACAGCGACAAATTCCGCCGCTACCTCGCCCGCGATCCGGTCGGCGTCGTCTTCATCGTGGCCCCGTGGAACTACCCCTACCTGACGACCATCAACACCCTCGTCCCCGCCCTCATCGCCGGGAACACGGTGATCTTGAAACATGCCAGCCAGACCATGAAGGTCGGCGAACGGCTGGCCGAGGCGTTCCACGCCGCAGGCATCCCCGCCGACGTGTTCCAGAACGTCGTCCTCGACCACGCCACGACCGAGGCGCTCATCGCGTCCCGCTCGTTCGGCTTTGTCAACTTCACCGGATCGGTCGGCGGTGGCATCGCGATGGAAAAGGCCGCCGCTGGCACCTTCACGCCGCTAGGCCTCGAACTCGGCGGCAAGGACCCCGGCTATGTCCGCCATGACGCCAATCTCGATGCGGCGGTGGATACGCTGATGGACGGCGCGATGTACAACGCAGGCCAGTGCTGCTGCGGCATCGAACGCATCTACGTGCATGAATCGCTCTACGATGCCTTTGTCGAAAAGGCCGTGGCCTGGGTCAAAACCCTCAAACTCGGCAACCCGTTTGATGCCGACAGCACCCTCGGCCCCATGGCCAACAAACGCTTCGCCAAGGTCGTCCGCGACCAGATCGCCGAGGCCGTGGCACAGGGCGCAAAACCCCTGATCGACCCCGCCATCTTCCCCGCCGATGACGGCGGTGCCTATCTCGCCCCGCAAATCCTCATCAACGTCACCCATTCCATGCGCGTGATGACCGAAGAATCCTTCGGCCCCGTCGTCGGCATCATGAAGGTGAAAGATGATGACGAAGCCGTCGCCCTGATGAACGATTCCCCCTATGGCCTGACCGCCTCGGTCTGGACGCAGGATTATGAAACCGCCCAAGCCATCGGTCAGCGGATCGAAACCGGCACCGTCTTCATGAACCGCGCCGATTACCTTGACCCGGCCCTGTGCTGGACAGGCTGCAAGGATACCGGGCGCGGCGGCAGCCTGTCCTATCTCGGGTTCCATTCGGTCACCCGCCCGAAATCCTATCACCTCAAGAAGGTCTGAACACCATGACCCACAACGTTCCCAACCGGAACTGGTCCTACCCCACCGCCATCAAATTCGGCGTGGGCCGCATTGCCGAACTGGCCGACCATTGCAAGGCGGCGGGGATCACCAAACCCCTCTTCGTCACCGACAAGGCCCTCGCCTCCCTGCCCATCACGGCAGAAGCCGTCGCCGTGCTGTCAAAGGCAGGCCTCGGAACGGCGGTGTTCTCCGAGGTGGACCCGAACCCGAATGAAGGCAACATGGACGCCGGCATCAAGGTCTACAAAGCAGGCGGCCATGACGGCGTGATCTGCTTCGGCGGCGGCTCCGCGCTCGACCTCGGCAAGATGATCGCCCTCATGGCACATCAGCGGGCCGACCTCTCGGTCTGGGATCTCGAAGATATCGACGACTGGTATACCCGCGCCGACGCGGACAAGATCGCCCCCATCGTCGCCGTGCCCACCACCGCAGGCACGGGGTCCGAAGTGGGCCGCGCCGGGGTTCTGACGAACTCCGCCACCCACAAAAAAAAGATCATCTTCCACCCCAAACTCATGCCCGTGGTCACCATCTGCGACCCGGCCCTCACCGTGGGCATGCCCAAATTCATCACCGCAGGCACCGGGATGGATGCGCTGGCCCATTGCCTTGAGGCGTATTGCTCTCCCTTCTACCACCCGATGTCACAGGGCATCGCGCTGGAAGGGATGCGTCTGGTCTTCGAAAACCTTCCCACCGCCTACAGCGACCCCACCAACCTTGAGGCGCGGGCGCATATGATGTCAGCCGCCGCCATGGGCGCGGTCGCCTTCCAGAAAGGTCTGGGCGCGATCCATTCGCTCTCGCATCCCGTGGGTGCGGTCTACAACACCCATCACGGCACCACCAATGCCGTGGTCATGCCCATGGTGCTCGATTTCAACCGCCCGCTGATCGAGGCGCGTCTGGAAAAGGCCGCCGCCTATATCGGCATCGCGGGCGGCTTCGACGGCTTCCGCAAGGCGGTGATGGACCTGCGCGCCACGCTGAACATCCCCGCCAACCTCACGGCGATGGGGGTGGACGCGGCCCGTCTGGATGAGCTGACCGAAATGGCTCTGGAAGACCCGTCCTGCGGCGGCAACCCCACCGAAATGACGCGCGAAAACACCCGCGCGCTCTATCAGGCCTGCATGTAACCCAGACCAACCCCGCCCCGGGCTTGACCCGGGGCGGGGCTACTTCTGTGCATCTCCGCACCCTTAACCACCCCAATCCCCACCCCTCTGCCCGAATTTGTATGCACACCTGTCTGCACTGGCCTGCTGCACTGGCCTGCTGCACAGATGTCCACCCCAACACCTGCCCCCAAACCCGCCCGCGCCCGTGCGTTAACCTGAACGGAACTGCCGCCATGCCACGCCACATCACCACCGAAATTGCCATCATCGGTGCTGGCGTTGTGGGTCTGGGCATCGCCGAACGCCTGCTGGCCGAGGGCCGTGAAGTCACCCTGATCGACCCGAACCCGCCCGGCGACGTTATCTCCCAGAACGCCGCAAGCTACGGAAATGCCGGGACAATCGCCGACTACGCCGTCCTGCCCGTCGGCACGCCGGATGTTCTGCGAAACCTCCCCTCGCTGCTGTTCGACCGCAACTCCCCCCTCGCCATCCGCCGCGCCGCCCTGCCCGCGCTGATGCCCTGGCTCGCCCGCTTCGCCTGGCAATCTCTGCCGAAACAGGCCGAACGCAACGCCCGCAACATCGCCGCCCTGCTGGCCGATGCCTGTCCCAACTGGTTGAATTTAGGAGATAAACTGGGCGGAGCAGACATCCTCCAGAAACGCGGCTGCCTCTATGTCTACGAGACCAAAGCCGCCTTCCGCGCCGCCGAACAGGACATGGCCTTCCGTCGCTCCCTCGGTGTCACCGTCGACCTCATCCCCCCCGAAGCCCTCCGCCAGATGGAACCCACCCTGCCCGAGGTGGAAGGCGGCGCCGCTTTCTTCCGCAAGGCCGTTTTTCTCAATGATCCCGGCAGGATGGTGGGCCTTCTTGCCGCACATGTCCGCGCCGGGGCCGAGATCGTGCAGTCAAGCGCCGACCGTCTCGAACGCATACCCGACGGCGTGGCGCTCTCCGGCCCCGGCTTCCAGATGAAGGCCCGCCACGTCGTCATCGCCGCCGGCGCCCATTCCCGCAAACTCGCCGCCTTGGCCGGCGACCGCGTCCCCCTCGATACCGAACGCGGCTACCATGTCGAATGGGATATGCCCCATCCCCCCGTCACCCGGCCCACCTGCCCCACATCACGCGGCTTCTACCTATGCCCCATGCAAGGCCGCCTGCGCGTGGCAGGCACCGTCGAACTGGGCGGCCTCACCGCACCTCCCTCCCCCCACCGCATCGCGAAACTCGTTGAAGGAGCACGCAAAATCTTCCCCGACCTGCCCGAGCCAGACCGCACCTGGATGGGCTTCCGCCCCTCCATGCCCGACTCCGTTCCCGTCATCGGCCCGTCCCGCGCGGGGTCCGACGTGATCCACGCCTTCGGCCACGGCCATCTCGGCCTGTCCATGGCCCCCGTCACCGCACGCATCGTGGCCAACCTCATCGCAGGCCGCGCGCCAGGCATGGACATCACGCCCTATCTTCCCACCCGGTTCTAACTCCCTCGCAAATAGGGATAAAAGGGAACGCCCATTCACCTTGGCCCAAATACCCAATACCGGTTGCCACCCCGCACATCGTCAAAAAAACAAAGGAAACGGCGGCAACTGGGGGCCTTTGCCTACATGATCTTGGGTATTTGCCGCCAAGATGAAGACAGCCACCTTCAGAGGCTTGATCTTCCCCCACCCATCCTGCGAGTAAAGCGCCGTGCAAGTGAAGCGGAGCGTAGTGATGGCAAAACAGGCTTTGGTTACCGGATCGGCGGGGTTCATCGGCTTTCACCTCTGCCGCCGCTTGCTTGCCGAAGGCTGGCAAGTGACCGGCCTTGACGGCATGACCGCCTATTACGACGTGACGCTGAAACAGCGCCGCCACCAGATGCTGATGCAATTCCCCGGCTTCCGCGCCGTTGAGGGGATGGTCGAAACTCCCGATCTGGTCGCCAGCCTCATGGACACCGCCGATGCCGTGATCCACCTCGCCGCCCAAGCCGGCGTCCGCTATTCCATCGATGCCCCGCGCAGCTATGTCACCGCAAACCTGATCGGCACGCATGAGGTGCTGGAGGCCGCCCGCCACGCCCGCCCCGCGCATCTGCTGATCGCCTCCACTTCATCGGTCTATGGCGCGAATACAGCCATGCCCTATGCCGAAACCCACGCCGCCGATCACCCGATGTCCTTCTACGCCGCCACCAAAAAGGCGGGTGAGGCGATGGCCCATTCCTACGCCCATCTCTATGCCATCCCCACCACGATGTTCCGCTTCTTCACCGTCTACGGCCCTTGGGGCCGCCCCGACATGGCGCTGTTCAAATTCGTGAAGTCGATCCTCGCGGGCGAACCAATCGACATCTACAACCACGGCGACATGCGGCGCGACTTCACCTATGTCGATGATCTGGTTGAAGGAATCTTTCGCCTGATCGCCTTGCCCCCCACCCAAAGCGCAGGCGCGATGGACAGCCTTTCCCCCGTCGCCCCCTGGCGGGTGGTCAATATCGGCAATGGCGCGCCCGTAGGGCTGATGGAGTTCGTCGAGGCGGTCGAGACAGCGCTGGGAATGCATGCGCAAAAGCGCCTTTTGCCCATGCAGCCCGGCGACGTGCCCGCAACCTGGGCCGATGCGACGCTGATCGAGGCGCTGACCGGGCCCCTCCCCCGCACCAATATCCGCGATGGCGTCCGCAGCTTCGTCGACTGGTATCGCGATTTCTACCGGGTCTAGGCCCTCACAGCATCCCCGGCACCACCTGATCCGGTGGGCGGTGGCCATCGGCAAAGGTCTTGATGTTGATGATGACCTTCTCGCCCATTTCGATCCGGCCTTCCCGCGTGGCCGATCCCATATGCGGAAGCAGCACGACATTGGGCAATTCCCGCAGACGCGGGTTGATCTCGGCCCCGCGCTCATACACATCCAGCCCCGCCCCTGCGATCTCGCCCGCGCGCAGCATACGGGTCAGGGCGTTCTCGTCGATCACCTCCCCGCGCGAGGTGTTCACGATCACTGCCGCAGGTTTCAACAGCTTCAACCGCCGCGCGTTCATCAAGTGATAGGTCGATGGCGTATGCGGGCAGTTGATGGAAATCACATCCATCCGGCTGACCATCTGATCAAGGCTTTCCCAATAGGTCGCCTCCAGTTCCTCTTCGATCTCGGTCCGCAGGCGGCGGCGGTTGTGGTAATGGATCTGCATCCCAAAAGCCCGCGCCCGCCGCGCCACGGCCTGCCCGATCCCGCCCATGCCCAGAATGCCCAGCCGCTTGCCGCCGATCCGCCCGCCGAGCAGCGCCATGGGCGACCAGCCCTGCCACTCTCCGGTTTGCATCATGGACAGTCCTTCAGGTATCCGCCGCGTGACGGCCAGCATCAGCGCCATGGTCATGTCGGCCGTATCATCTGTCACCACACCGGGGGTGTTCGACACCAGAATCCCACGCTGCCGGGCGGTGGCCACGTCGATATGATCCACACCCGCCCCGTAATTCGCGATCAGTTTCAGCTTGTCCCCCGCCTGCCCCAAAAGCCCCGCATCGATCTGATCAGTGATCGTGGGCACCAGAACATCTGCCCGGCGCATCGCAGCGGCCAGCTCCTCACGCGACATCGGCGTGTCGGGATCGCGCAGGTCGACGTCGAACAATTCCTTCATCCGGGTTTCCACCGTTTCCGGCAACCGTCGCGTTACGACAACACTCAAGCGTCCTGCTGGCATGGGGCGCCTCCCTGCACTTCCAAATCCGTTCCCTAAGTGGCAAAGTGGCGGGAAGCGGGGGCAGGCACAAGCCCCCGAAGGACAAGGTCCGCGCATCGACGCGGGCCACACGGGCAGTAGCAGGGCCATGCCGACCGGAATACCGGCGGTGGGCCAAGGAACAGGCGGTTGGTATGATGGGTCTGGCACGGGTGGCGCTGGCTGGCGCAGTTGTCGGCGCAGTGATCGGATGGGCAAGCGTGTCACCCGCGCAAGAGGTGATACGCCCGATGCCGCGCCCTGAAGGCTTGGTACAGGCCGCAGCGATGACAGCGCCGCTTGCAGACGAAGGCGCTACACCTGCGCTGGCCGCGCCCGGACCGGCCCCCGATCCCGCCGTCACACCCGCTGCGACCGCAAACCCGCCCGCCCCGCGCGATCCGAACCGGGGCAGCGTCACTAACCTGCCCCTGCCCCGCTTCGTCAGCCTCAAAGGGAATGAGGGCAACGCCCGCCGTGGCCCCGGCCTGACCCACCGCATCGATTGGGTCTTTACCCGCTCTGGCATGCCACTTCGGATCACCGCCGAATACGAACACTGGCGCCGCGTCGAAGATGCCGAAGGCGTCGGCGGCTGGGTGCATTATTCGCTGCTCTCGGGCGTGCGTTCCGCCCTTGTCGCGCAGGATCTGGCCGAATTCCGCAGCCGCCCACAGGACGAGGCCGAGGTCATCTTCAAAGCAGAACGCAATGTCGTGGGCTGGGTGCAGGAATGCCTTCCCGATTGGTGCCGCCTGTCGGTCGATGGCGAAAAGGGTTGGATTCGCAAGGCTGCGCTGTGGGGCGTGGCCCCGGCTGAAATGATCGAATAGACTGTTGCGAGTCGCTTTCGCTTGATTGCAGGCGCAGGGCTTTGATAGCGGGCAGGTATCCGCCGCAGGAGGCCATCCGATGCCCCTTCCCACCCTCGTCCGCATGAACATGTCGGCCGGTCTCGCCTCTGTCTTCGTGGCCGGAACGCTGGTGGGGCTAAAGCTTTGGGCGCTGGGCCAGACCGGTGCCCTGTCGGTCGCCGCCTCCTTGGCCGACAGCGCGATGGATCTGATGGTCAGCCTCGGCGCCATGGCCGCGATCCTCTATGCTGCCAAGCCCGCAGATGAAGACCACGCCTTCGGCCATTCCTCGGCCGAGGATCTGGCCGCCCTTGGCCAAGCCATCTTCATCATCATCGCAGCTGGCGCGATTGCCTGGGGCGCGGTTGACAGGCTGATGGCCCCGTCACAGGTACCGCTGTCAGACGAAGGCCTTGGCATGGCGGTGATGGTCATCTCCATCCTGCTGACGCTGGGCCTGATCTGGTGGCAGGGCCGCGTAGCCCGCAAGACGGGCAGTCGCGTCATAGCCGCCGACCGGCTGCATTATCTGGGTGACCTGTTGCCCAATATCGGGGCCATCGCCTCGCTCTGGGCCTCCAGCCGCTTCGGGCTGGCCTCGGTGGACTCTGTCGTGGCCTTGGGTGCGGCGGCGATGCTGGCACTGGGTGCCGCCAAGATCGGCAAGGGCGCATGGGACGCGCTGATGGACCGCCGCGCCGATCCCGCCATTGTCGCAGGTATCGGCAAGATGGCCGCCGACTGGCCTGGTGTCCGCGGCTTTCACGATCTGAAAACCCGCACCGCCGGCAGCCGTGTCTTCGTGAACATCCATATTGAACTGGATGGCGACCAGACCCTGCGCGAAGCGCACGCCATCGGCGCCAGCCTGCGCCGCGCGATCCTTGCGGCCTATCCGCAGGCCGATGTCATCGTCCATAAGGATGTCGCACGGCCCTCTGTTGCCCCGCAAACAGGCTCTTTCTGACAAAAGATCATTCCCGGAATCGCCTTTCAGGCGACGCTGTGGCACCATGCAAAAACACCCCTTGCCGGGGGAATAACAACCGACTTATTATTCGTTCGTATAATTCGCAGGTTTTCCATGCCCGCACCCGCCCTCCGCCGCCCCTACCGCCGAGAAGGCGAAGAAAAGCGCCGCGATGATCTCATCGCTGCGGCCATGTCGCTTGTCGCCGAAGGCGGGACCGAGGCCGCGACCGTCCGCGCCATCGCCGCCCGCGCCGGGGTTACGCCGGGTCTGATCCGGCACTACTTCCAGTCCAAGGAAGAACTGACCCACGCCGCCTATCGCCATGTCATGGAATCCATGACGCAAGAGGCGATGCGCGCCATCGCAGACCTGCCCGCCGATGATCCCATCGGACGCTTGGCAGCCTTCATCGCCGCCAACTTCCGCCCGCCCGTTATGACGCCTGCCGTCGTCGGCGTCTGGGCCAGCTACATGCACCTTGGCCGCAACGATCCGGTGATCCACACCATTCATGAGGCCACCTACCTTGGCTATCGCGACCGACTGCAAGAATTGATCGCCGCACTCCCCCGCCCCACCGACCCCGCCCGCGACCGCCGCGAGGCGATCGCCTGCAATGCGCTGATTGACGGTCTGTGGATCGAAGGCGGCTCCCTGCCAGACAGCTTTGCCACAGGCGAGGTGCAGCGCATCGCGCTGGATGGCATCGGCGCGATGCTGGGCGTTCGCTTTCCCGATAGCGCTTATTCCTGAACATCCGACAGAAAGACCAATTCATGAGATATGCCCCCGTCACCGACAGCCTCGCCGATCTGGGCGGTGCCAAATGGGAAGTCCACGCATTGGCCCGCACCATGCAGGCGGCCGGTGAGGCGGTGATCGAACTCACCATCGGCGAACCCGATGTCGCCACCCCGCCCGCTCTGCTTGAGACCGCCGCCCGCTCTATGGCCGCGGGCCGCACGGGGTATTCAAACGGCCGCGGCGAACCCGCCCTCGTCGCCGCCCTCGCCGCCCGCTACACCGCCCGCCGCGGCCGCAACATCGGCACGGATCAGGTGATGTGCCTGCCAGGCACCCAGACCACGCTCTACGGCATCTTGCAAACACTGGTCACCACGGGGGATGAGGTGCTGGTTGGCGATCCTATGTATGCCACTTATGAAGGCCTGATCCGCGCCACCGGGGCCAGCGTGATCCCCGTCCCCCTTCGCCCCGAGGCAGGCTTCCGCATTCAGCCCGCCGACATCGCCGCCCGCATCACCCCTCGCTCTCGTGTCCTGTTCCTTAACAGCCCGCACAACCCCACCGGGGCAGTGCTGTCGCGCGAAGACCTGACAGCCCTTTGCCAGCTTGCCGCCGAACACGACCTCTGGGTCCTGTGCGATGAGGTTTATGAGGATCTCTGTTTCCCCGGCGTGACCTTCGCTTCCCCGCTCGACCTGCCTGAATATTCCGACCGGGTGGTCATCGCCTCCTCCATCTCCAAATCCCACGCCGCCCCCGGCTTCCGCTCCGGCTGGTGCGTCGGCCCGGCCGAATTCTGCGCGCGCCTGCTGCCCCTGTCGGAAACCATGCTCTTCGGCAGCCAGCCCTTCATCGCCGACATGACGGCCGAGGCTGTCTCCGCCCCCTCCCCCATCGCGGCCGAGATGATGGCCCGCTTCCAGCGTCGCGCACAGCTGATCCATGATCAGCTTCACGGCACGGCCGGCATCCACGTCCACATGCCGCAGGCGGGCATGTTCGCGCTTCTCGATATCCGCGCCACTGGCCTGTCGGGCGATGCCTTCGCCCGCGCCCTGCTGGCCCAGTCAAAGGTCGCCGTCATGCCCGGCGAAAGCTTCGGCACGGCGCTGGCAGGCTGGGTCCGCCTCTCGCTCACCCAACCCGATGACCGCATCCTCGAGGCCTGCACCCGCATCGCCACCTTCGCCGCCACCCAAAGGCAAGCGGCATGAGGACGGTCGGTCAGGCGCTGGTCCAAGGCCTCAAGGCGCGCGGGGTCGATGTCGTCTTCGGCATCCCCGGCGTCCACACGATCGAACTTTATCGCGGCCTGGCAGGCGGCGGCATCCGCCACGTCACCCCCCGCCACGAACAGGGCGCGGCCTTCATGGCCGATGGCTATGCCCGTGTGTCGGGCAAACCCGGCGTGGCCTTTGTCATCACCGGCCCCGGCCTGCTGAACGCGCTCACCGCCATGGGGCAGGCCAAGGCGGATTCCGTCCCGATCCTCGTCATCTCCGGCGTCAACCGCCGCGCGTCTTTGGGCAAGGGCTTGGGCCTCCTGCACGAACTCCCCGATCAGGCCGCTATGGTCCGCCCGCTCTGCCCCACCGAACGGCTGGAAGACCCCGCCGAACTGGAAGCCGTCCTTGACCGCGCCTTCGCCCGCCTGCTCACAGGCCGCCCCGGCCCCGTGCATATCGAGATTCCCACCGATGTTATGCCGCTGGCCTGCCCCGAAGGCCCCCGCGCAGCCCTGCCCACCCGCGCCTCCCCCGACGCAGACCAGATCGCCCAAACCGCCCACCTCATCAACGCCGCCCAACGCCCGGTGATCCTCGCCGGTGGCGGCGCACGCGGCTGCGATGCCGCGCTCACCGCGCTGGCCGAACGGCTCGACGCACCCGTCATCCTCACTGTCAACGCGCGCGGAATGCTGCACGCCCATCCCCTTGGTGTCCCCGCCTCCCCCTCGCTCGATGCCCCCCGCGCCCTGATCGCGCAATCCGACCAGATCCTTGCGCTGGGCACCGAGCTTGGCCCCACCGATTACGATATGTATGTGCGCGGCGGCTTCCCCGATCTGTCAGGCATGATCCGCATCGACATCTGCCCCGACCAACTCGCCCGCCACCCCGCCGCCCTGACCATCGCCGCCGACACCGCGGCCAGCATCACCGCTCTCCTCCCCCACCTGTCGCAGAAACAGGCCGACGGCCCCGCCCGCGCAGCAACCGCCCGCGAAAAGGCCCGCGCCGAACTGGCCCATCTGCACCCCTCCATGCCCGCCCAACTCGCCATGGTCGAGGCGATCCGCACCGCCCTGCCCAACGCCCAGATCGTGGGCGACAGCACCCAGCCCGTCTATGCCGCCAACCTATTCTACGACCATGACCGTCCGGGTGGCTGGTTCAACGCCGCCACCGGCTTCGGCGCGCTCGGCTTCGGCCCCGGCGCCGCCATCGGTGCCGCAATCGCCTCCCCCGGCACCCCCACCCTCTGCCTCATCGGCGATGGCGGGCTGCAATTTGACCCCGCCGAATTGCGCGTGGCGGTGGATGAATCCCTGCCCATCACCTTCCTCGTCTGGAACAATGCCAGCTACCGCGAAATCGCCGAAGCCATGCGCGACGCCCAGACCGACATCATCGGCTGCACCCCCTCGCCCCTGAACCTCCAGCATTTCGCCGCCGCCTGCGACCTGCCCTTCCAAAGCGTCGCGGAAACCCCCGCCGCCCTCCACGCCGCCCTCGCCTCCCCCCACACAGGCCCCCGCCTGATCGAGATCCGCGTCACTTCCTGAAACCACCCCGCCCTTTCATCTTGGCCCAAATACCCATAACCCGGCCCGCCACCCGCGCCACCGCCGAGAAAAAGCGCCCATCCCGCATTTGCATTTGATCAAATTTCGCGCAATAAGCCGGGAAGCAGCGCAAAGGGACAGTCCCATGGCAAAACCGGCAAAACTGATCGCGGGCATCCCGCAGGACCGCCTCACCCGCATCGCCGCGCGTGAGGCCCGGCGCTTCGCGCAAAGCCGCCCCAAGGCCGCCGCCGCCCTCGCCGCCGGGGCCGGGGCCTTCCTGAACAACGTGCCGATGCACTGGATGGCCGATTGGCCCATGCCCCACCTGCCCTTGGTGGCCAAGGCCACGGGCGCGAAACTCACCGATATCGACGGCTACGGCATTGATGATTTCTGCCTCGGCGATACCGGCTCCATGTTCGGCCATTCCCCTGAACCCGTCGCCCGCGCCATCCGCAAACAGGCCAAGCGCGGCCTCACCTACATGCTGCCGACCGAGGATGCGCTGGAAGCAGGCCGCCTGCTGACGCAGACCTTCGGCCCCTTCCGCTGGCAGATCGCCACCACCGCCACGGATGCCAACCGCTTCGCCCTGCGCGTGGCGCGTGCGGTGACGGGGCGACCCAAGGTGCTGGTGTTCAACGGCTGCTATCACGGCACGCTGGATGACACGATGGTCGAACTGACCAAGGGCAAAACCGCCAACCGCGCGGGCCTTGTGGGGCAGGTCCATGACCTCACCCTCGGCGCGGTGGTATGCGAATTCAACGACCTCGCCGCCGTCGAAAAGGCCCTCATCAAAGGCGATGTCGCGGCCATCCTGACTGAGCCTGTGATGACCAACTGCTGCATGGTCCTGCCCGATCCGGGCTTCCTGCAAGGGCTGCGCGACCTCGCCACCCAACACGGCGCGCTCCTCATCATTGATGAAACACACACCATCTCCACCGGCCTTGGCGGCTATACCCGCGTCCATGGCCTCACGCCCGACATGTTCGTCGTCGGCAAATGCGTAGCGGGCGGGATGCCCACATCCGTCTGGGGCATGACGCAGGCCGTGGCCGACCGCTTTGCCACCTATAACGAAACCCGCGCCCCCGGCCATTCCGGCATGGGAACCACGCTGTCGGCCAACCCGATGCAGTTCGCGTGCCTGCGTGCGACACTGGCCGAGGTGATGACCCCCGAAAACTACGCCCATATGGAAGACGGCGCCGAACGCCTCGCCTCCGGCCTCAACGCTGTCATCGAGAAACACCACGCTCCGTGGCACGTCGTCCGCGTGGGCGCGCGGGTGGAATTCATCTGCGCCCCCGGCCCGCTGAAGAACGGCTCTGCCGCACACAAGGCCCATCAGCCGCAGGTCGAGGCGGCTGTCCATACCGCCCTTCTCAACCGGGGCTGCCTGATCGCGCCCTTCCACAACATGATGCTGGTCAGCCCTGCCACCAAGAAACGCCAGATCGACCGCCTGATCGCCGCTTTCGACGAAATCCTCACCGAACTCTTTGCCCCCGAGCCAGACCGAGACACAGAATGACCGACACCATCAGCCCTTCCGGCTCAACCGTCGCCGAGGCCGAAGCCTTCCTTGCCGCCCATCCCGAGATTGAGGCCTTCGACATCGTCCTGCACGATTCAAACGGAATTGGCCGTGGCAAGATCATCCGCAGGCACGAACTTCTTTCCTTTTACAACAATGGTCGGCATCTGCCCATTTCCATCCTCGGTCTGGATATCTGCGGCGAGGATGTCCACGAAACCGGCCTGATCTGGGATCAGGGCGATGGCGACCTGCGCGCATGGCCCATCCCCGGCACCCTCGTGCCGCTGCACGCCACCCAGCCCCCGCGCGGCGAGGTGCTGATGTCGCTCTATGATCTCGACGGCAACCCGATGACCTCCGACCCCCGCCACGCCCTGCAACGGCAGGTCGATGCGATGGCAGGCGAAGGCCTCTACCCCGCCGGCGCCTTCGAACTGGAATTCTTCCTGCTCGCCAATGACCGCGGCCCCGATGGCAAGGTCCAGCCGGCGCGCGACGTTCTGGATGGCCGCGGCTCGCACAAGACCGAGGTCTATTCCGTCGATCACCTGCACGGGATGCTGCCCTTGTTCAGCGACATCTACGCCGCAGCAGAGAAAGCCGGGATCAAGGCCGAAACCATGATCTCGGAATATGCTCCCGGCCAATACGAACTGACGCTGCACTATCGAACCAATGTGATGCAGGCTGCCGATGATCTGATGCGGCTGAAACGGATCGTCCGCCTGCAGGCCCGCCAGCACGGCGTGACCGCCTGCTTCATGGCCAAACCGGTGGAGAAATACGCAGGCTCCGGCATGCACTTCCACGTCTCGCTCTGCGATGCCAATGGCCGCAATGTGTTTGTCGAAGAAACCGAAGGCCAATGGAACCCCGCCATCCTGCACGCCTTGGGTGGCCTGCGCGCCACGATGGGCGAATCCATGCTGGTCTTTGCCCCCCATGCCAACAGTTGGCGCCGCTTTGCCGCGCAAAGCTATGCGCCGGTCAGCCCGACATGGGGCGTGAACAACCGCTCTGTCGCGCTGCGCATCCCGGCAGGCGACATTAAGGCGCGGCGCATCGAACACCGCCCGGCGGGGGTGGATGCCAATCCCTATCTGGTGGCGGCCACGGTGCTTGCGGGCATCCGCCACGGCCTCAAACACAAGATCGACCCCGGCCCGGAAACCACCGGCAACGGCTATGCCGATGCGCAGGACGCCCCGCCAATCCCGGTCGATTGGCGGCAGGCCATCGAGGCGGCCACCGCCTCAGCCTTCCTGAAAGAGGCGCTGGGCGAAGACATGCACCGCACCTTCACCGCCATCAAGGCCGCCGAACATGCCCGCGTCGCCCGCACGGTAAGCGAGGTCGATTTCGACCTCTATCTCCACACCGTCTGACCCAAGGCAGGGCGCACGAATTTCCTGCGAAAATTCACGCCCCGCCCCCCGCAGGGGCCTGATTTTTCGCAGAAAAATCGTTGGCCCCGGAAAGGCTGCGCCTCAGCTCAACCCCGCATCCCGCGCGATCATCGCCGCATGGGTGCGGTTCTTCGCGCCCAGCTTCCGGCTCAGCGTCTTGACATGCAGCTTCACCGTCACCTCCTGCAACTCCAGATCGCGGGCAATTTCCTTGTTCGATTTGCCCTCGCAGATCCCGTGCAACACGTCGGTTTCCCGACGGGTCAGTGTCTGCAGCGCCAGCGTCATTTCAGGTTCCTGCAACAGCAACGAAATCGGCGCGAACACATCGCCCGATGCCATGAGTTGCACCGCCGCAATCATCGCGCGTGAGGCAAGTGTCTTCGGGATGAACCCCGCCGCCCCCGCCGCCAAGGCCGCCTCGGCCAAGTCGCGCTGCACGGTGCCGGTGATGATGGCAACCGGCACCCCGGCCGCCGCTGCCCGCGCCCGTGTCAAACCCTCCAACCCGTTCATGCCCGGCATGGAATAGTCCAGCAACACAAGGTCGAACTGACGATCCGTCGCCAGTACGGCCAGCGCCTCGGGCAAGGTGGCCACGCAGCGCACCTCCTTAAACCCTTCTGCCATCAGAAAGGCGGCGAGTGTTTCCCGCACCAGATCATGATCGTCGGCCAATAGAAGCCGCATGCCCGCCTGTCCCGTCTGTATCACTCGCCCGCCCGGAAATGGACAACTACCAAAACGACAGACTTCGCCAAGAGTTTACCGTACGAAACGCCTTGGAAGGCAAGCCCGATCTGCCCTAGCTTGTCATTCAGGGCGTGGTCATTCGACGCGCCACAGGCGGTCAGGGTCAGAAAAGGCAATTGCGCATGCAGGTCTGGGCAGGTCGGCTGCGGCTTGGAATCACCATGGCGGTGATGCTGTTCTGCCTGATCGCTATGGCGCTTCTGGTCCGTGAAGTGCGCGCCAAGCTGGCCGCGCTGCAAAACGCCACTTCCGACAACACCCAATGGGTGATGATGCAGACCGAGGTCGAGGTGCTGCGCCTGCAAGCCGCAGTGAAGGATGCCATCGAAAACCCCTCCCCCGCCGCGCTGGATGAAGTTCGCCGCTGGTTCAACGTCTTCTACAGCCGCGTCGCGATGCTGGAACAAAGCGCCCTCTATGCCCCCCTGTTGTCCCAGCCTGATTACAGCGCCGATCATGCCCGCCTGCGGGCCTTTCTCGACGAAACCGTTCCGCTGATCGACGCACCCGACACCCGCCTTGCGGCGGCTCTTGCCGACATTGGCCCGACCCTGCCCGACATGCGCGCCGCTGCGCGCGAGATGACGCTGAACTCCCTGTCAGACTTCGCCGCGCAATCCGACCTGACGCGTGAGTCGATCTCGCTCACGCTGGTCAGGCTGGCGCTGGTCACGGGGGCGCTGGTGCTGATCGTGGCGGGGGTGGCGGTCATCCTTGCCGTGCAGTTCCGCCGATCCGAGGCGCACAAGCGCGCGCTGTCCGATACTGGCGCGCGGCTGTCCACCATCGTCGCCACTTCAGCGGATGGCATCGTGGTGACAGACCTTGATGGCATCATCCGCGAATTCAACCCCGCGGCTGAGACGATCTTTGGCCTGCCTGCCACCGCAGCGCGGGGTCAGGATGCCCCAACCCTGCTCCTGGCCGAAGGCCCGGACGGCCCGCAACAACTGGCCCTCATCGCCGCCTTGCGCGATCCGGCAGCCGACACAACCCACCCTGTCCGGATCGAGGTTGACGCCCGCCGCGCCGATGGCAGCAGCTTTCCTGCCGAAGTCTCCATCGCCCGCTCGCAAATTGCCGAAGCAGGCCTCGTGGTGGCCTTTATCCGCGACATCTCTGATCGGCGTCAGGCCCAGTCCGCCCTGACGCGCGCCTTGGATCAGGCCAAGGCCGGCGAAAAGGCCAAGGCAGAATTCCTTGCGGTGATGAGCCATGAGATGCGCACACCCCTGAACGGGTTGATGGGGTCGATGGAACTGCTGCGCCGCACGACCATAGACACAGACCAGCGCGAACTTTTGTCCGTCATGGAAGCCTCGGGCGATATCCTGCTGGGGCATGTGAACTCGGTCCTCGATGTTTCGCGGGCCGAGGCAGGCAATATCCTGCCCGACAGCATCGGGTTCGATCTTGACCGCTTGCTTGAGGATACCGTCGCCAATCAGGCCAGCCTCGCCACGGCGGGCGGAAACCGGATCAGCTTGCTGCGCCCATCCGGCTCTTTGGGCCGCGTGACGGGCGATCCGGGACGGCTGCGCCAGATTCTGCTGAACCTGATCGGCAATGCGGTGAAGTTCACCCAGGGCGGCGAGATCGGGGTCGAGGCAGACCGCCTTCCCGGCCCCGGTGCGCTGGTCGAAATCCGTGTCAGCGACACCGGCATCGGCATCGATGAGGCCGACCTTGACCGCATCTTCGATGATTTCGTGACCCTTGACGCCAGCTATGGCCGCAGCGTCGGCGGCACCGGGCTTGGCCTTGGGATCGCGCGACGGCTCGCTGCGGCGATGAAAGGTGAAATCGGGGTGGAAAGCATTCCGGGCGAAGGCAGCCTGTTCTGGCTGCGCCTGCCTTTGCCGCCCGAAGGGGTGACCGCCGCAGCGAGGCACCCTGCTTCGTCCCAATCCGCCGAACCCATTTCGGACGGCGAAGATCCCCCGCTGGGACCGCAGCTTTCCGTTCTGCTGGTCGAAGACAACGCCATCAACCGCTTTTTGCTGCGTCGCTTTCTGGAAAGCGGCGGGCATAGCGTGACCGAGGCGGTCGATGGCATCGAAGCAGTGGACTGTGCCACCACCACAGCCTTTGACGTGATCCTGATGGATATCTCAATGCCCCGCATGGACGGCATCGCCGCCACGCAGGCCATTCGTTCGGGTAATGGCCCCTCCAGCACTGCCAGAATCCTTGCGCTGACTGCCCATGCCCTGCCGCAGGAACGCGCCCGCTTTCAGGCCGCCGGGATAGAGGCAACCCTAACCAAACCCATCGCCCGGTTGCCCCTCCTGCGCGCATTGGCGGGGGAACTCCCGACCGAGCCACCTGCGCATGCCACCGGCGAAACAGCCGCTGTGAACACCCCTGTGATCGACGCCGCGAGTCTCGCCGATTTGATCCGCCACGTCGGCCCACAGACAGGCCAGAAGCTGATCACCCGACTGATTGCCGATGGCGATGCCGTCATGGGCAATCTTGCCGCTTTCGATCCTGCCACTGACGCGGCGGAAATGGTGGCCCTGTGCCATCGTCTGTCGGGCAGTTCCGGAACCTTTGGCACCTATGGCTTGCGCACAGCTCTGCTTGCGGCAGAAACGTCCCTCAAGCTCCAGATAGAGGCTGAAACTCAGGGCAGGGAAACGTCGGATGAAACATCGCGGGATGTGACCAACGCCTTGGCAGCCCTGCCGGCGGTCTGGCGGGAAACACGCAGCCGGCTAAAGGCTGAACTGGCAAGTCTGGATGCAGCAGAACAGGCCCTTGCAACCCCCGACGTGCTGCGCGTCACTCCGCTTTGAACGCCGACCTCAACGCCTGACGGATCAACCCCGGCACCCGCGCATCCAGACCGACGGGCGGAAGCAGATCACCCTCAAACCCCGCCTCTGCCAGCGCCTGCGGAAGATCGTCGATCACATGCCCGCCCCGCGCGGCAAAGAACGGCAACACCAGCGATCCTTTGGGCAGGCCCGCCGCCACCTCAACAATGCGGGGCGACTGGTCAATAAAGGCCGCCTCGACCCGCACAAACCCTGCCTCACGCCGCAAACGTTCAGCCATGGCATAGGCAACCTCAGACGGGGCCGCGCTGCGGAAACTGCCATGCGCCGCAAGCAGAAGCGGCAGGTCGACGGGCGCGTGACCGCGCCGCGCTGCCGCTTCACGCGCAATTCTCAGCGTCAGAGCCTGAACTCCCGTGTCCAGCCCGAAAGGCGGCAGGATGCGCCAATCCGCCCCCCCCGCCTCGGCCAATCGGGCGGGCAGATGGGTGCTGGTGAACCATCCCCCTGCCATGAACAACGGATAGACCTGCCCCGCACCACCCGCCGCCACAACCTCGCGCGCCAGCGCATCGGGCTCGGCCAGCGTGGCCGACCGGATGCGCCATCCCGGCATCAGCGCCTGCACCTTCGCCGCCAGAAAGGCGATCTCTGCCGCAGCAGGGCCGGGGTCTGATGGCTGTCCATGCGCCACGATAAGCGCGGTGGGCAAGGCAGCAGGCAAGCGGTGCAAAATATATTGGGTCATGTCCGCCATCTAGCCATCCACGGCAAACCGTCAACCATCCGGGCCGCTCAATCCCGGCAGCACAGCCTCGGTCAGCACATCCCGGCAATGGTCGGCAAAGGCCGCGACCGTCCGGCGCAGCGGGCCACCAGCGGGCAAGATCAGCCCCATCCGCATCGGCGGACGCGTTGTGACCAGCGGCACAAAAACCAACCGTCGCCCATCCGGCGCGCGGTCCGACCCCAGCCGGATATTGGCGATGGAATAGCCGAACCCGTTGGCCACCATCGCCCGCATCACCCCCATGTCCCGCGTCCGCTCGGCAATCTGCGGACACAGGGCTTCGGCGGCGAAGAAGGACAGAAAATACTCGGCGCTGAATGGCAGATCCAGCAACACCATCGGATGCGGCGCCAGATCGCCCGCCGTCACCTCCGCCCGCCCGGCCAGCGGATGATCCTCCGCCAACAGGGCATAGGGCGCCAGCGGCACAAGCGGCAGGAAATCCAGATCGGGTGGCAACTCCAGATCATAAGACAGCGCAACGTCCAGCTTCGCATGGCGCAGCGCCTCAATCAGCGCGGCATGATCATGCTCGGACTGGCGGAACTCCACCTCCGGATGGGCCAAGGCAAAGCTGCGCCGCAACCGGGGCAACACCACCTGCGCAAAGGTCAGCAGACAGCCCACCGCCAGCGGCCCCCGGACCTGCCCGGTCAACTCCGACGCCCGGTCGTTCAGCGCCCCACCCGCCGCCAGCACAACCCGTGCCGCCTCTGTCATCTGTCTCCCGCCCTCGGTCAGCGACAGGCCCTGCGCATGACGTCGGATGAACAGCGGCAGCCCGAATTCCAGCTCCAACTGGGCAATGGCGGCTGAAATCGACGGCGATGACACATGACACCGCTCCGCCGCCAGCGCGACTGAACCGCATTCCGCAACAGCGACCAGATATTCCAGTTGGCGAAGGGTGAAACGCAAAGGCATGGCCGCAGGCTAGCCCGCCCGCCCCCGGGGCGAAAGCCCCCTCACTTCTCGCCCGGCACCCCATAGGACGGCGCCGCTCGCGGGTCGCGCGCCCGCTGCACATAGGCCGCCATCTGCGGGGCATAGACCTCCCAGGCCCGCGCCACCGCCTCGATCGGGCGCGCCTCATCAGACCAGTCGCAGCGCAACTCCGCCACGGGCCAGCTTTCGCGGTCCACCATCAACAGCCCCGCCGAATGCACCGGCCCCGCCTCGCCCCCCGCATCCCGCCCCGCCATCAGCGCCGCCACCAGCCGGTCGCCCAGCGGCCCATGAGCGGCCAGAAACCCCGCCACCATGGCCTGCGGCACGCCCTCATACGCCAAGAGATTGCCGCCCGCGATCACCCCCGGCCCCTCGGCCACCGCCCAGCGCCCCAGCACCTGCGCACCGCTATGGCTGGCCGTCCGGCCCTGACCATCCACCACCATCAACTGCCGATAATCGGCAAACTCCGCGCCCGCCACGACCCCGGCCATCGCTGCCGCCGCCGCCTCGCCCGCCGCCAACCGCGCCAACAGCGCAGGCCCCAGCGCCGGGTCGGTGATGTTCTGCGTCGCCGCCACCCCCACCCCCGCCCGCGCATGCGCACAGCGCGCCGCCACGGCCGGCGAGGACGAGGAAATCACCATCCCGAAGGCGCCCGTCTCGGCACAGCGGGCAAGCAGCGAAAATGTCATAAGTCACCTCGGGATGTGGGCGAAGATGGGTATTTGGGCCAAGGTGAAACGGCATCTTCATCTTGGCATCAAATACCCCTGCAACACGAATGCAGGGCGGGTCAGTCTGGAATTCAGTCAGGGATGACGGCAGTGGCATCGATCTCCACCAGCCAGTCCGGCCGCGCCAGCGCCACCACGACCAGCCCGGTGCAGACCGGATGCACCCCCCGGATATACTCCCCCATCGTGCGGTAGACCGCCTCGCGGTGGCGCACATCGGTGAGATAGACCACCAGCTTGGTCACATGCTCCATCTTCCCCCCGCATTCCTCGACCAGTTGGCGGATGTTCTGCATCACCTTATGGGTCTGCTCCACCGGATCATGGCTGCCGATGTTTTGCGCGGTGTCCAGATCCTGCGGGCATTGCCCGCGCAGAAAGATCACCGTGCCGCGCGCCACCACGGCCTGGGCCAGATCATTGTCCAGCTTCTGTTCGGGATAGGTGTCCTTGGTGTTGAACTTGCGGTGGCGGATATGGGCCATGATGTCTTTCCGATGGGTCAGAGGGATGGGGATGGAGGCGGGGCAACAGTGCTCCCTGCCGTTAAGGTTCACGCCACGGGCATCATCCGGGCGATATACTGGGCAAACTCGAAATTCGGGCGTTCCAGATGGCTCAGCGGTCCGGGCACGGACAGGCGCGACAGCAACCCGCGATAGACCTTCTCGGTGCAGCCCTTGTCTTCGACTTGCACCTCGTCCAGCAGCGCCTTCACCGCCGCCAGGTTCGCAGCGGCATCAGGATCAGCCATCCATTCGGCACTCATCCCGCCGCCGAACAGCACCTTCACATGGCCCGGCCCATCCGGCGTCAGCGCGAGATACCAGAAATAGCCCGGCGTCAGCGTGATCAGCAGCGCGGGGTAAATCGCCAGAAGCCAGGTGATCCGCCGTTCATCCCCCTGCAACCGCGTGTTCGACGGATGGGCCAGAGCCAGCGGCACGGTGTCGTTCTTGACGATCCAGTGATAGTTGAACGCCTCCGTCCCCTCGGGGCATTCCATCAGCGCCAGATCGCAACTGCCGCCGATCGTGCCCGCATGGCAGGCGGGCAGGTGGTAGCTTTCCATGAAATTCTCGGCCAGCACCTTCCAGTTGGTGGCCCAGCGAAACTCCTCGCGGAAGGTCTCGGCATAGGTCCCCATGTCCAAATGGCCCACCAGCGCCTCCACCTCGCGCAACCGGTCATGCACATCCGGCGCATCGGGGTTCAGCGTGACCATGATCCAGCCATGCCAATCCGTCACGCGGACCCCGGGCAGATGCACCGCCTCCTTGCAGAACGTCTCGTTCAGTGTCATCGCGGGCGCGCCGCGCAAGGACCCGTCCAGATTGTAGGTCCAGGCATGATACGGACAGACAATCGCCCGCACCCGCCCCCGCCCTTCCAGCAGCGTGCTCATCCGGTGGCGGCAGACATTGCTCATCCCCCGCAAGGCCCCGTCGCGGTCGCGCAGGATGATGATGGGCTCCCCCGCAATCTCCATCGTCAGGTAGTCGCCCGCTTCCTTCAACGCATCGGAGCGCCCAGCACACAGCCAATCCTGCGCGAAGATGTGGCGCTGTTCAGCCTCGGCGAATTCGGGAGCAACATAAACGGATTTGGGCATCGCCTGCGCGCGTTCAAACGGCACCGCCACATTGGCGCGCAACTCGTCAATGGCACGCAGCGCGGGGTCAAGGGCGGTCATGGCGGCATCCTTCGGCAGGGCAAAACGGCAAGACAGGCCAACCCTTACAAAGGGCGGGCTCCCACGCAAGCCTCACTCTCTGTCAGCGCTTCGCACAAGGAAAGCAGGATATGCCGCCGCGCGGCTTAGGCGTAGCCTAATCAAGCGCCTCACCGCTCTGCGCCACGATCATCCCCGCCAGCCGCCCCGCGACCGGCGTCAGGATCGCCCCGGCCCGCGTCAGCACGCCAAAGGGTTCCACCACAATCCCCAGATCCAGCGGCAAAATCTCATAGGGCGATCCCGGCCCGGCAAACCGGTCGCAGACCGCCCGCGCCAAAGGTGCAATTGCATTGGATTGCTGGATCAGCGCCAGCGTCAGCAGAAAGGACGCCGTCGCCATCCGCTGCGGCGGTTGCGGCAAGCCCAGCGCCCGCAGCCGCCGCGTCACCGCCCGCGTCAAAAGCGCCTCCGGCCCCGGCAACACCCAGTCATATCCCATCAGGTCCAGCGGCTCTACCCGCGCCACCCCCGCCAATCGATGCCCCCGCCGCACCATGAGCGACACCGGCTCCACCCCGATGGGATCGGATAGATGCAACTGCCCCTCCATCCCTTCGGGCATCCGGCCAATCGCGAAATCCAGCCGCCCAGCCAGCAATTGCGTGCCCAGCAAATCCGACGGCGCCACCACCACCTCGGTCGTCACCTCGGGCAGCGCAAGTCGCGCCGTGCGCAGCGCGGGCAGCACCCGGTCCAGCGCCGGCCCGGTCACCGACCCGATCCGCACATGGCCCGATCCGCCGCTGGCAAGCTCGGCCATCTCGCGCCCGGCATCGCGCAATTCCGTCACCACCCGCGCCGCCCGCCGTGCCAGCGCCAGCCCCATCGGCGTCAGCGTGATCCCCCGCCCCGTGCGCAGATGCACCGGCTGTCCCGTGATCCGCTCTACCTCGGCCAGCAGGCGCGACGCGGCGGGTTGCGCCACCCCCATCAGATCCGCCGCCAGCCCCAACTGCCCCGTCTCGGCCAGCGCCGCCATAAGGCGCAGATGCACCAGCTTGACCCCGCGCCGCAGCAGATCACCCCCGTCTGACATAACTTTTCCGCCATATATTGATCACAAATCATTCTTTGACGGATATGCAAACCCGTTGCAACTGTCCCCCACGGCGCGGATGGGGGTTGGAGCCCGCCCGCAAAGCCGAAACGTGCCGTGGCGATTCACGGCGAGGGAGGACACCATGCAACTTTCCAGAAGGGCGCTTCTCGCGCTCGCCACTGCCGCATCTCTGATCGGCGCACCCAGCTTTGCGCAAGACAAAGGCACCGTAGGCATCGCCATGCCGACGCAATCATCCGCACGCTGGATTTCGGACGGCAACTCGATGGTGGAACAGTTCACCGCCGCCGGTTACGCCACCGATCTGCAATATGCCGAAGACGACATCCCGACCCAGCTCGCGCAGGTCGAGAACATGATCACCAAGGGCGTCAACGTCCTTGTCATCGCGGCCATCGACGGCACCACGCTGTCGAACGCGCTGGACAACGCCGCTGCGGCGGGCATCAAGGTCATCGCCTATGACCGCCTGATCCGTGACTCCGGCTCGGTCGACTACTACGCCACCTTCGACAACTTCAAGGTCGGCGTCCAGCAGGCGGAATCGCTCGTGGCTGGCCTGAAGGAACGCTTCCCCGACGCCAAGCCGTGGAATGTGGAACTGTTCGGCGGCTCGCCCGACGACAACAACGCCTTCTTCTTCTACAATGGCGCGATGTCGATCCTGCAGCCGCTGATCGATTCCGGCGACATCGTCGTCCCGTCGGGCCAGATGGGCATGGACGTGGTCGGCACCCTGCGCTGGGATGGTGCAGTGGCCCAGTCGCGGATGGACAACCTCCTCTCCGCCAACTACGGCGACAAGCAGCTTCACGGCGCGCTGTCCCCCTATGACGGGCTGTCGATTGGCATCCTGTCGTCGGTCAAGGGCGTTGGCTATGGCTCCGGCGATCTGCCCATGCCCATCGTCACCGGCCAGGATGCCGAGGTGCCTTCGGTCAAATCCATGATCGCGGGCGAGCAGTATTCGACCATCTTCAAGGACACCCGCGCTCTGGCCGGCGTGACCGTCAAGATGGTAGATGCGATCATTTCTGGCGGCGAGCCGGAAATCAACGACACCTCCACCTATGACAACGGCGTGAAGGTCGTTCCCTCCTACCTGCTGGAACCGCTGCCGGTTGATGTCACGAACTACGAGGAAATCCTTGTGGGTTCGGGCTACTACACCGCTGACCAGCTGAAATAAGCACGGCACGACAGGCCCGCCCTGCCCTCGCGGCCGGGCGGGCCTTTTCCAACCGGGGGGATCACATGGCAACGCTTCTGGAAATGCGGGGGATCAGCAAGGTCTTTCCCGGGGTCCGCGCGCTCGATCATGTGAACCTCACCGTCGAACAGGGCGAAATTCACGCCATCTGCGGCGAAAACGGCGCGGGCAAATCCACCCTGATGAAGGTGCTGTCCGGCGTCTATCCGCACGGGTCGTATGAAGGCGAAATCCTCTATGACGGCGCCACCCTCACCAATCGCGGCATCCGCGACAGCGAAGCCAAGGGCATCATCATCATCCATCAGGAATTGGCCCTCGTGCCGCTCCTGTCCATCGCAGAAAACCTCTTTCTGGGGAACGAAGTCGCCTCGAACGGCATCATCAACTGGCCGCTGGCCTTCCAGAAAACCGAAACCCTGCTGAAAAAGGTCGGCCTGTCCGAACCCCCCACCACGCAGGTGGGCAAACTGGGCGTCGGCAAGCAGCAACTCATCGAAATCGCCAAGGCGCTAGCGAAAGACGTGCGCCTGCTGATCCTGGATGAGCCCACCGCCGCGCTTCAGGAAAACGACAGCCAGAAACTGCTGGATCTGATGCTGGAGCTCAAGGCGCAGGGTGTCACGCAAATCATCATCAGCCACAAGCTGAACGAGATCGGCCGCGTCGCCGACCGCATCACCATCATCCGCGACGGCACCACCGTCTCCACCCTGAACAAGGCCGACATCAGCGAAGAACGCATCATCCGCGACATGGTCGGCCGCGACATGGCTAACCGCTACCCCGACCGCAGCTCAAACCCCGGCGAAGTGCTGATGGAAGTGTCAGAATGGAACGTCTGGCACCCCGAACAACAGGGCCGCCAGATGATCCGCGACGCCGCTTTCAACGTGCGGAAGGGCGAGATTGTGGGCATCGCGGGCCTGATGGGTGCGGGTCGCACCGAACTCGCCATGTCGATCTTCGGCCATGCCTACGGCCGCAACATCTCTGGCACCGTGAAAATGGGCGGCAAGGTCGTCGATACCTCCTCCGTCACCAAGGCCATCGCCGCAGGCCTCGCCTATGTGACCGAAGATCGCAAACAGCTTGGCCTCGTGCTGGACGAACCCATCGTCCGCAATATCACGCTGGCCAACCTTGCGGGCGTCGCCACCCGCGGCGTGCTGTCGCGCGGGCGCGAACAGCAGGTGGCCGAAGAATATCGCCGCGCCATGTCGATCCGCACGCCATCCGTGTTCCAGAAGGTCGTCAACCTCTCGGGCGGCAACCAGCAGAAGGTCGTCCTGTCGAAATGGCTCTTTGCCGATCCGCAGGTCCTGATCCTCGATGAACCTACGCGCGGCATCGACGTGGGCGCAAAGTTTGAGATTTACACCATCATGAAAGACCTCGCCGCCCAGGGGCGCGGGGTCGTGATGATCAGCAGCGAAATGCCCGAACTTCTGGGCATGTGCGACCGCATCTATGTGATGAACGAAGGGCGCATCGTCGGCGAACTCAGCCGTGACGAGGCAAGCCAGGAACGGATCATGTCCCTGATCATACGGGGTGATGGCAAGACAGGCGGCAAGGCAAGGGTGGCGTGATGGCAGATCAGACGGCAGGCGCGGGCAAGGGCATCGGCGCGCATCTGGGCGGGCATTTGCGGGAAAACGGGATGATCCTGGCGCTGGTCGCCATTGTTCTGTTCTTCACCGTGATGGTGCGCGTGACGCAGGGCGTGGATTTCCTCTCGGCCCAGAACATCACCAACCTGTTCCTGCAAAACTCCTACGTCATCATCATGGCGCTGGGGATGCTCCTGGTCATCGTGGCGGGCCATATCGACCTGTCGGTCGGGTCTGTCGTAGGTTTCACCGGGGCCGTCGCCGCAGTGCTGACCGTCAACATGGGCTGGCCCGTCATCGCCGTGGTCCCCACCTGCCTGCTCGTTGGCCTCGCCATCGGCGCGGCGCAGGGCTACTGGGTCGCCTATTGGCGCATCCCCTCCTTCATCGTCACGCTGGCGGGGATGCTGGTGTTCCGTGGCCTGACGCTCTGGCTTCTGGCGGGGCAGAACGTCGGCCCCTTCCCGAAATCCTTCCAGTCGCTCTCCACCGGCTTCATCCCCGATGCCTTCGGCGTCGACAAACCCAACATGACCGCGCTCGCGCTGGTGGCCCTTGCCGCCGTGGTGATCCTCTGGCTTGGCCTGCGCGCCCGCGCCCGGGATCAGCAATTCGGCATCACGTCCGAACCGATGATCGTCTTTGCAATCCGCAACTTCGTCATCACCGCCGCCCTGCTGTTCGTGGGATACAAGTTGGCCTCCTTCCGCGGCCTGCCCAATGTGGTGGTGGTCCTGTCGGTGCTGACTGTGCTTTACGCCTTCTTCACCGAATCCACGACCACAGGCCGCCGCATCTATGCCCTTGGCGGCAATGAAAAAGCCGCCCGCCTGTCGGGCATCAACACCGACCGTCTGGTGTTCCTCACCTTCTGCAACATGGGCGTCCTTGCCGCCCTTGCGGGCATGATCGTCGCCGCGCGCCTGAACTCTTCCACCCCCAAGGCGGGCGGCGGGTTCGAACTGGACGTGATCGCCGCCGTCTTCATCGGCGGTGCCTCAATGACCGGCGGATCGGGCAAGATCATCGGCGTCGTCGTCGGCGCCCTGATCATGGGCGTGATGAACAACGGCATGTCCATCATGGGCATCGGGATCGACTACCAACAGGTGATCAAGGGCCTCGTCCTCCTCGCCGCCGTCATCTTCGACGTCTACAACAAGAACAAGTGAGGCCCCCGATGCTCCTGTCCCAGATCACGCAGCCCGATGGCTCCCTCGCCGTCGTGGTCCGCTCGGGGTCCGAAGCCGCCATCCTGCGCGGCACCGCCTCCACCTATGACCTCGCGCTAGAGGCGGCCACGTCGAAACGCCCCGTCGCCGCGATCATCGCCGAGCGCGGCATGGGCGCAGCGGTCGACCTGCCCTCGCTTCTGGCCGAGGGCCGCGTCACCCTGCCCATCACCCACCCCGACCCGGCGCATATGCTGCTCACCGGCACCGGCCTCACCCATCTGGGCAGCGCCTCGGCCCGCGATGCGATGCACGCGAAACTCGACGGTGCGGAAACCTTGACCGACAGCATGAAGATGTTCCGCATGGGCCTCGAAGGCGGCCGCCCCGCCCAGGGCACCCCCGGCGTCCAGCCCGAATGGTTCTACAAGGGCAACGGCACCACCGCCATCCCGCCGGGCCGGCCCCTGACCATGCCCCCCTTTGCCGAAGATGGCGGCGAGGAACCGGAGCTTGCCGGCATCTACATCATCGCCCCCGACGGCACACCCTGCCGCCTCGGCTGGGCGCTCGCCAACGAATTCTCCGACCACATCACCGAACGGGTCAACTACCTCTGGCTCGCACATTCCAAACTGCGCGAGGCCTCCTTCGGCCCCGAAATCCTCGTGGGTGATCTGCCCGCCGATGTGCAGGGGATGTCGCGCATCCGCCGCGACGGCGCGGTGATCTGGGAAAAACCCTTCCTCTCGGGCGAGGCGAACATGTCCCACACGATGGCCAATCTCGAACATCACCACTTCAAATATGACATCTTCCGTCGCCCCGGCGACGTGCATGTCCACATGTTCGGCACCGCCACCCTGTCCTTCGCCGATGGCATCACCACCCGCCCCGGCGATATCTTTGAAATCGACTCTCCCCCCTTCGGCCTGCCCCTGAAGAACCCGCTCGCCAAGGCCCCCGCCCAATCCGCCACCGTTTCCGTGACCGCCCTGTGAGGATCGCATGACCTTCAAACCCGCCCAATGGCCCCGCAAACTGCGTTCGCAGGAATGGTTCGGCGGCTCCAGCCGCGACAACATCTACCACCGCGGCTGGATGAAGAATCAGGGTTTCCCGCATGACCTCTTCGATGGCCGCCCGGTCATCGGCATCCTCAACACCTGGTCCGAGTTGAACCCCTGCAACGCCCATCTCAATGACCTCGCCGAAAAGGTGAAGAACGGCATCTACGAGGCGGGCGGTTTCCCCGTCGAAGTCCCGGTCTTTTCCGTCTCGGAATCCGCCTTCCGCCCCACCGCCATGATGTTCCGCAACCTCGCCGCCATGTCGGTCGAGGAACAGATGCGCGGCCAGCCGATGGATGGCTGCGTCCTGCTGGTCGGCTGCGACAAGACCACCCCCTCGCTCCTAATGGCCGCCGCCTCCACCGACCTGCCCTCCATCGTGGTGACCGGCGGGCCGATGCTGAACGGCTATTTCCGGGGCGAACGCGTGGGTTCCGGCACCCACCTCTGGAAATTCTCCGAGGCTGTGAAAGCAGGCGAAATGTCCCCGGCAGAGTTTGCCGAGGCTGAGGCATCGATGTCCCGCTCCGCAGGCTCCTGCAACACGATGGGCACCGCCTCCACCATGGCCTCCATGGCCGAGGCGCTGGGTATGGCCCTCTCCGGCAACGCCGCTATCCCGGCGGTGGATTCCCGCCGCCGCGTCATGGCGCAACTGTCGGGCCGCCGCATCGTACAGATGGTGAAGGACGATCTTAAACCCTCCGACATCCTGAAACGTGAGGCGTTTGAAAACGCCATCCGCACCAACGCCGCCATCGGCGGCTCCACCAATGCCGTGATCCACCTCCTCGCCATCGCAGGCCGCGTCGGAATCGACCTGACGCTGGATGACTGGGATCGCCTTGGCCGCGATGTCCCCACCATCGTGAACCTGATGCCCTCTGGCAAATACCTGATGGAGGAATTCTTCTACGCGGGCGGCCTGCCCGTCGTCCTCAAACGTCTTGGGGAATCCGGCATGCTGAACAAGGACGCGCTCACCGTTTCGGGTGAAACCATGTGGAATGAGATCAAGGATGTCATCAACCACAACCCCGACGTGATCCTTCCCGTTGAAAAGGCCCTTACCCAATCCGGCGGTGTCGTGGTGGTGAAAGGCAACCTCGCCCCCAATGGCGCGGTCCTCAAACCCTCGGCCGCCACCCCCGCCTTGATGACGCATCGCGGCCGCGCCGTGGTGTTCGAGGATATCGACGACTACAAGGCCAAGATCAACGATCCGGACCTCGACATTGACGAAACCTGCATCATGGTGATGAAGAACTGCGGTCCGAAGGGCTATCCCGGCATGGCCGAGGTGGGCAATATGGGCCTGCCGCCCAAGATCCTGAAAAAGGGCATCACCGACATGGTCCGCATCTCGGACGCCCGCATGTCCGGCACCGCCTATGGCACCGTGGTTCTGCACACCTCGCCCGAGGCGGCCGCTGGCGGCCCGCTCGCGGTGGTCCAGAATGGCGACATGATCGAGTTGGACGTGCCCAACCGCCGCCTGCACCTTGAGGTGTCGGATGCCGAACTCGCCGCCCGCCTTGCCGAATGGAAGCCCCGCGTCGCCCCCCCGGAGTCCGGCTATGCGATGATGCACCACCAGCATGTGATGGGCGCGGACAAGGGGGCTGACCTCGATTTCCTGCGCGGCAATCGCGGCGCGCCCGTGGGCAAGGACTCGCATTGATGAAACTCGCCCTCGTCGGCATCGGCAAGATCGCAGTCGACCAGCACGTCCCCGCGCTGGCCGCCTCACCCGATTGGACCCTTGCCGCCACGGTCAGCCGCTCCGGCACCGTGGACGGCATCCCCGCCTTCACCGATTTCGCCACAATGCTGGCCGAACGGCCCGACATCACCACCATCTCGCTCTGCCTGCCGCCGCAACCCCGCTATGCTTACGCAGAAATGGCGCTCAAGGCGGGCCGCCATGTCATGCTGGAAAAACCACCGGGGCAGACATTGGCCGAGGTTCACGCCCTCGAACGCCTCGCCGCCGATCACGGCGTCACCCTCTACGCCACATGGCATTCCCGCATGGCCGAGGCTGTGGCCCCCGCGAAAGCCTGGCTCAAGGACAAGACCATCACCCGCGCCCATATCACCTGGCGCGAGGATGTCCGCAAATGGCACCCCGGTCAGGACTGGGTGTTTGAACCGGGTGGCATGGGCGTCTTTGATCCCGGCATCAACGCCCTGTCGATCCTGACGGAAATCCTTCCCGCCCCGGTCCATGTCACCGACGCCACGCTGGAATTTCCCGCCAACCGCGACACCCCTATCGCCGCCCGCATCGCCTTTTCCGGCAACATCACCGCCGATTTCGACTGGCGGCAGGAAGGGCCCCAGACCTGGGATATCGAAATTGAAACGACCCAAGGCCCCTGCGCCCTGCGCTTTGGCGGCAACCGGTTCGAGGTGGCGGGTATCGAAGTCGCGGGCGAACAGACGATCATGGGCGAATACCCCAAGCTTTACGCCCGCATGGCCGAACTGGTGCGCGCAGGCCAGTCGGAGGTTGACCTCGCCCCCATGGTCCACGTCGCCGACGCGCTGACCTTGGGCAAACGTCAGGTCACCGACGCCTTCGCCTTCTGACGCCGGCACCCTGTCACCTCGTCGGCTATGCATGGAATGGCGGTATCGAGTATCGCCATTCGGCACCTGTGCCGACGAGATGACGTCACTCGTTACTTGGACCGGCACCGCACCCTGAACCCGGCAATCCTGCCAGAAGGTCATCGGCGAAACGCGGCTTAACCCGCCTGATCTTCATACAACCTTCGCGCGTGCTTCGCACGCTGACGGTGGAACGGGCAGCCCCTGTCATCTGGTCATACAAGCACCATAGGTCAACCGCGCCCATCCAAAAGGCGGCCCAAAACCCCGCTCAGGTCCGCATCACCCGATAGATCGCGGGAATCACCAGCACCGTCAGCAGCGTCGATGACAGCAGCCCGAACAGCAGCGAAATCGCCAGCCCCTGAAAGATCGGGTCCGCCAGAATCACCACCGCCCCGATCATCGCCGCCACCGCTGTCAGCAGGATCGGCTTGAACCGGATCGCCCCCGCCGCAATCAGCACATCGACCGTGACAGGCCCCTCCGACGAATGCCGGATGAAATCCACCAGCAGGATGGAATTTCGCACAATGATCCCCGCCAGCGCGATGAACCCGATCATCGACGTGGCCGAAAACGGCGCGGCAAACAGCCAATGCCCAAGGATGATACCAAGGAAAGTCAGCGGAATGGGCGTCAGGATCACCAGAGGCAGCTTGAACGACCCGAACTGCGCCACCACCAGAATGTAGATGCCCAGAAGCGCCACCCCAAAGGCCGCCCCCATGTCGCGGAAGGTGACATAGGTCACTTCCCACTCCCCATCCCACAGCAGCGTGACGCCGCTCTCATCCTCGGGCTGGCCATGCAGGCTGATCTCGGGCTTCGTCCCCTCCGCCCAGTCCTGCGCCTCGATGGCATCCGCCACCGCCAGCATCCCGTAAAGCGGTGCCTCGAACTCCCCGGCCAGCTCGGCCGTCACCATCTCGGCCTCGCGCCCGTTATGGCGGAACACCGGATAGGACGATTGCTCCTCCGCCACCCGGATCACATCGCCCAACTCCACCACGCCCCGCGCGCCGGGCAGCACATTGGCCGGGATCGGGGTCGACAGGAACCGCTCGTCCAGCACCCGGTCACCTTTGTCGCGCCCCACGATCAGCGGAATGGGATAGCGCCCGTCACCGCGATGCGAATAGCCCACCACCTGCCCGCCATTCAGCAGCGCCATGGTGTCAAAGACGTCCGCCTCCTGCACGCCAAAGAATTCCAGATCATCGGTCGAAATCGTGGCCCGCAAGCGCGGGGCCTTCACCCCGAAACTGTCATCCACATCCACCACAAAGGGCACGGCCTCAAACGCCGCCCGTATCTGCGCCGCCGCCGCCCGCCGCGTCTCGGCATCCGGACCGTAAACCTCGGCCAGCAACGTGGCGATCACGGGCGGCCCCGGCGGGGGTTCCACTGTTTTCAATACCGTCCCCGCAGGCACGTCCAGCGCCGCCAGACGTTCGCGGATATCCAGCGCGATGGCATGGCTCGCCCTATCCCGGTCGGTCTTGGGCAGCAGGTTGATCGCCACCTCGCCCAACTGCGGCTCGGCCCGCAGATAGGTGTGCCGCACCAGCCCGTTGAAATTGAACGGCGCCGCCGTCCCGGCATGAGTCTGGACCGAGGTCACCTCCGCCATCCCCATCACCACCGCCGCCACATCCTGCGCCACCCGGTCCGTCGCCTCGACCGACGCGCCTTCCGGCAGATCAATCATCACCGACAGTTCGGATTTGTTGTCGAACGGCAAAAGCTTCACCGTCACATCCCGCGTGTACAGCGCGGCCAGCGACCCGAAAGACAGCGCCGCCGTGATCAGCAGGAACCCAAGGCTCCGCCCCTTGGACGCCAGCAAAGGCCGCGCCACCGCCCCATAGCCGCGCTCCAGAATCCCGCCCGAATGCCCGCCATGCCCATCATCGCCATGGGCCGACATGTCGGCCTTGCCCGCGATCTTCACCATCAGCCAGGGTGTGATGATGACGGCCACAAAGAACGAAAAGATCATCGCGGCCGAGGCATTGGCCGGAATGGGCGACATATAGGGCCCCATCAAACCGCTCACGAACAACATCGGCAACAGCGCCGCCACCACCGTCAGCGTGGCCACGATGGTGGGATTGCCCACCTCCGCCACCGCATCAATCGCCGCCTGCATCCGGCTGCGCGTGTCCTTCATCGCCCAATGCCGCGCGATGTTTTCAATCACCACGATGGCGTCATCCACCAGAATGCCGATGGAAAAGATCAGCGCGAACAGGCTCACCCGGTTCAGCGTATAGCCCATGATCCAGGCCGCAAACAGCGTCAGCAGGATCGTCACCGGAATGACGATCGCCACCACAATCGCCTCACGCCAGCCAATCGCCAGCCAGACCAGCGCGATGATCGACACCGTCGCCAGACCCAGATGGAACAACAGTTCATTGGCCTTTTCATTCGCCGTCTCGCCATAATCGCGCGTCACGGTCAGGGTCATCCCTTCCGGGATCAGCTTGCCTTCCAGCGTCTCCACCCGGTGCAGCACCTCTTCGGCCACCACCACGGCATTGGCCCCGGCCCGCTTCGCCACGGCCAGCGTCACGGCGGGTGACCGCTGCACCACGCCCGCCTCATCCTTCACCAGATGGCTGACGATGTGATCCGACGTGTCGGGAACAAAGCTCACCTCCGCCACATCGGCCACATAGACGGGCCGCCCGTCCCGCGTCGTCAGCAAAAGGTTCGCCACTTCCGACGGCGCGGTCATCGTCTCGCCCGCGACCAGATCAATCTGCCCGCCCCCGGCCCGCACCTTGCCCGTGTTCAGCGTCCGGTTGGCCTGCGCCACCTTCCCCGCCAACTGCTGCAAGGTCACACCATAGAGCGCCAGCCGCTCCGGATCGGGCGCAATCCGAATGGCCTCCTGCGCCTCGCCCACGATATAGGTCAGTCCCACATCCTCGGTCTTGGCCACCTCGGATTGCAGCGCGCGCACCACGCGGGTCAGGTCATTGGCCGTCACGCCCTCACCCCCCGACAGCGTCAGCGTCAGGATCGCCACATCGTCGATGCCCCGCCCGATCACCAAAGGCTCCGGTATCCCCACCGGCAACCGCCCGATATTGGCGCGGATCTTGTCATGCACGCGCAGGATCGCATCCTCGGCCTTGGTCCCCACTTCGAACCGCGCCGTCACCAGAACCGCATCATCCCGCGTCTGGGAATAGACATGCTCCACATCGTTGATCCCCTTCACCAGGATCTCCAGCGGTTCCGTCACCAGCTTCACGCCATCCTCAGCCCGCAAACCCTGCGCCTGCACATGGATATCCACCAGCGGCACAGAAATCTGCGGCTCCTCCTCGCGCGGCAGCGACACCAGCGCCACCAGCCCCGCCGCCAGCGCGGCAAGGATGAACAACGGCGTCAGGGCCGAGGCGATGAACCCCTTGGTCAGCCGCCCGGCAATGCCCAGCGCTGCGCCTTCCCGGTCACTCATGGCCCACCTCGCCCGCTTCTGGCGCCACGGCCATCACCAGATCCCCCGCCTGCAAACCGGTCAGCACCTCGACCATCGCCGCGCCGTCCATCGTCACCCGCTCACCCGGCACCACCGCGCGCAGGCCCGCGCCCTCGATGCCAACAAAATCCACCCCGCCCCGCGTCACCAGCGCCGCCTCCGGCACCATGAGCGCCGCACGTTCCCCCACCGGCAAGCGCACCAGAACCCGCGCATCCACGAACCGGTCCGACAGCCCCGCCACCTCGACATCGGCCACCACGCGGCCATTCTCGATCAGCGGATAGACCTTCACCAGCCGCCCCTCAGCCACGCCATCCGCGCTTTCGATCTGGATCGCATCCCCCTCGGTCAGGTCCGCCGCATGCCGCTCGGGCACCGCCAGCCGCAGGAAGATGCCGCCGCCGCCGATCTGCGCCACTGCCTCGCCCGGCATGACCACCGCGCCCTGCGCCACCGGCACATCCAGCACCCGGCCCGCCACCGGGGCCAGCACCGCGCCCTCTGCCGCCTGCTGCGTCAGCACTTGGCCCTGCGCTTCCAGCGCCGCGATCTGGCCTGTCACCACATCCACCTGCGTCCTCAAGGCGTCCAGCCGCTGCGCTGTCGTAACCCCTTGCGCCAGCAACTCCTCGCCCCGTGTCAATTCCGTCTGCGCATTTGCCAGTTGTGCCGCCAACGCCTGCCCCTGCGCCTCCAGCGCGGCCAGCTGGAACCCCAGCTTTTCATCCACGATCTCGGCCAGCACATCGCCTTGCGCCACCACATCGCCCTCGGCCACGCTCAAGGAAACCAGCGTCCCGCCCAACCGCGCCCGCGCCGGAATCCGATCCCGCGCTTCCACCCGGCCATAAACGGCCTTCCATTCGGTGATGCTGACAGGCTCCAGCGTGACACTGTCGGCATGGGCCGGGACCACCCCCAGCAACAGGGCGATCAGCGAAAAGGCAGAGATGGGGCGCATGGCGACTCTCCAAAGGATGACAGGGAACAGGTAACCGGAGCGAAACAAGTATTCAAGACTATGAATGTATATATCTGAACCAAACCCCTGCGCCGGTCTTGCCCTCGCAATTGGTGCAGCTACACAGAAAGGCAGAACGGGGGCCCGCGCCATGATCAAGATCAGGGACATCGCACATCGCGCCGGGGCCTCCATCGCCACCGTGTCCCGCGTCGTCAACGGATCGGGCTATGTCAGCGCCGATATGCGCGCCCGGATCGAGGCGGCTGTGGAGGAGCTGGGCTACCGCCCCAACGCAGGCGCGCGGATGATGCGGTCTGGCTCCAGCCGGATGGTGGGCGTCCTGCTGCCTGCGCTGGATGTGCATTTCTTCGGCATCCTCGCCCATACCGTGGAACAGGCGCTGTTCGCGCGCGGCTATCAGGCGATGATCTGCTCCACCGCCGAAAGCCCAGAGCATGAGACCGCCTATGTCGCCGCCATGCTGGCCCAGCAGGTGGATGGGGTGATCCTCGCCGCGGTCACCTCCGACAGTGCCGCCGTGGCACGGCTAAACGCAGCCCGGGTGCCCATCGTCGCGGTGGACCGGGCGCTGCCCGGCACCGCCGCCGTCACCGCCGATCACCATGCCGGGGGCCGGATGCTGGCGCGCCATCTGCTCGACCTCGGCCATAGCTCCATCGGCGTCGTGGGCGCACCCGGCCATTCCACCCCGGTGCAGGACCGGCTGGCCGGGATCGTGGCCGAACTCACAGGCGCGGGGCTGGCCCCGCTTGCCATCCGCCTTGGCCCGGAGCACAGCTTCGAAGCCTGCCGCAGCCTAGCCGACGAGCTGCTCTCCGACAGCCGCCCCACCGCCCTGATCGGCATTTCCGACATGGCCGCCATCGGCGCCCTGCACGCCGCCGTGGCGCGCGGCCTGACGGTGCCTGGTGACTTGTCGGTGATCGGCTTCGACGACCTGCCCGCCGCGCGATACACGATCCCGCAACTCACAACCGTCGCCCAGCCCATCCGTCAGATCGGGCAGGCCGCAGTGGACACCCTGATCGCCCTGATGCGCGGCGACGCGCCGCCCCCGCCGCCCAGCCTGCCCATGACCCTGATCACACGCGGCACCACGGCCCCCCGGTAAGGCCCCAGCGCCAGCCTACCAGCCGTTGGAAAGGCGGCACGTTCGGATTGGGTATTTGGGCCAAGGTGAAACACAAAGCGCATCTCCCCTCACAAGCGAAGGGAAGCGCTCGCCCGTTCAGGCCATCAGCACCGTCAATGGCGGTATCGCCCCCGTCGCCGTGGCCCCGCGCAGGCAGGCCGCCGCCGCGCGATGGCCCAGCCGCAGGCAGGCCGGAATGTCCCACCCTTCATGCAGACCGTAAAGGCAGCCCGCGGCGAAGGCATCGCCTGCGCCGACCGGGCTGACCACCTGATCAGGTGGCACCGGATCTGGGCGGATCACCGTCACCCGTCCCCCGGCATCCGACCACAGGCCCAGCGCGGGCGTATGCACCACCACCTGCCCCGCGCCGCCCTCCTGCAACTGCCGCGCCGCCGCCTCGATTCCCACCTCGTCCGCAGCACCCGCGATCACCCGCCCGGTCGCCCGCGCTGCCTCCACCTCATTCAGGAATAGCACATCGACAAAAGGCAGCGCCGCCTCGACTGCCGCGCGAAACTCGGCCCGGTCGGTGGACACCAGATCAACCGCCGTCACCATCCCCGCCGCCCGCGCCCGCGCCAGAACCCGCGCCGCGCCTGTCACGCCGTCCGCCACCATATCCAGCTTTCCCAGCAGGTTCAGATAGCCAAGGTAGAACACTTTCGCCCCCGCCGCCGCCACCGCCTCCACCGCGATATCGCCCTCATCCAGCAGGTCATTCGTGCCGGGATGGTAAAAGAACGTCCGGCTGTCCCCCGGCAGGTTCATCACATGGGTATGCGCAGTAGGCGCGAGGTCCGTCTCGGCCAGATGCTCCAGCCCCGCCCCCGCCCCCTTCACGGCCCAGCGCACCGTCGCCGCATGGCGATCTATCCCGACCAGCCCGATGGCCCACAAAGGCAGCCCCGCCTGAAACGCCGCCAGCGACAGCATCACATTCGCCGCACCGCCCCCGGTGCCCTCCACCTCATCCGCAATCCGCACGAGGTCGCTCTTTGCAGGCCAGGCCTCGATTGTATGGACGATGTCCACGATCCAGTTCCCCGCGCAGGCAAAACCCCGACGGTTCAATAGACCACCCCCACCGCCTGCCCGCTGACCCCCGCTTGCAAGGCCGCCGTCAGCACTGCGTGATGCCCTGCCGCCTCTTCCGGCGTGGCGCAGGGGAACCCCTTGGCATCCCCCCCGGCCAGTTCATCGACAAAGGCCGCCCACATCTGCTGGATCGCGTCGGTGAAGCCGAATTCGAAAATCCCCCCCGTGATCGCCCCGAACAGCGGTGTATAGCCCAGATCCTCGGTCACCCAACCCTGCGCCCCGCCGGGTTCATAGCGCATATAGGACCACTGCCGCGGGCTCTTGGTGGTGAAAAAGGCCGACCCCCGCATCCCCAGCACCCGGATCGACCATGTATTCGCCTCACCGGGAGCGATCCGCCACGTCTTCAGCACCATCGGGAAATCGCCCTCGGCATGCGGCACTGAACAGGTGATCGTCGCATTGTCCCAAGTATCGCAAGCCACCCGCCCGCCCTTACCATCGGGCCGCGTCCCCACCCGCTTCACCAAGGACGTCGTCACCCGCGCGGGCCGCCAGCCCAGCCGCAACGGCACATGCAGCACATGCATCCCCAGATCGCCCATGCAGCCATAGTCACCATTGACCCGCGCCATGCGCTTCCAGTTGATGGGCTTGTCGGGGTTGATGTCGCTGGAATGCAGGAAGCACGCCTCCACCTCCAGCACCGGCCCCACCGCGCCGGAGCGGACAAACTCCACCACCTTCTGCGCGCCGGGATAGAAGGGCATCTCGGATGAGCAACGCACCAGCAGATCAGGCCGCGCGGCTATCGCCGTCATGATTGCCCGGTTCTGCGCCAAATCCATGCCAAACGGCTTCTCCCCCAGCAGATGCTTCCCCGCCGCCAAGATCGCCGGGTAGATCTCGGCATGCAGCACATGGGGGACCGCGCAATAGACCGCCTCCACCTCCGGGTTCGCCAGCAGCTCGCGGTAATCCGTTGTCACCTGCATCGGCCCCAAGGCGTCCGTATACCACCCCATCAGCGCCGGGTTCGTATCACAGACCGCCACGATCCGCGGCTTGGCCTTCATCCCCGTCAGATGCAGCCAGCGCGCAGCGGCCGAGGCGAACTCCCGCCCCATCAACCCGCAGCCGATGATCCCGAACCGCACCTCGCACATCACTTGCCCCCGATCATCGCCAGCGCCGCCTCGGGCGTTGCCCCCTCATGCACCACCGCCATCAGCGCCCGCGTCATGCCGCCCGGATTGGGATGCTGGATTACATTCCGCCCATAAACGATGCCCCGCGCGCCCTGCCGCATCAACTCCGCCGTGCGCGCCAAAATCTCCGCATCCGACACGCGCCCCCCGCCCCGCACCAGCACGGGCAGGCCTTGGGCAATCTCAATCACCCGGTGATACTCTGACACATCCGAACACGGATCGGCCTTGATGATATCCGCCCCCAGTTCGGCCGCCTGCCGGACCAGCGGCAGGATCTTGTCGATATCCCCGTCCACCATATAGCCGCCCTTGGCATTGTCCTGCATCACCAGCGGCTCCACCATCAAGGGCATCCCCATGATCTCGCATTCCCGCTTCAGGCTGTTCACGTTCCGCACACAGGCGCGGTACACCTCCGGCTGGTCGGGCAGCAGCAGCAGGTTCACCACGACGCAGGCCGCATCCAGCACCACGCCCTGCTCCACCGCGCGGTCGATCACTTCCGAAAACAACACCCGCGGCAGGGGTGTGCCATAGACATTGGCAATATCCGTCCGCAGCACCAGCGCGGGCTTGTCCTTGCCCGGAATGGCCTGCAACAGCCGCGCCGTGCCGGGCGGCAACTGGATCGCATCCGGCTTTGCCGCCGCAACGGCGCGGATCGCCGCGCCCATATCCTCGATCCCGCCCAGAAAGCTGCGCTCGTTGAACATGCCATGGTCAATCGCCACGTCGAAGCAATTCCCCGAAGGCGCAAAAAGCCGGTTCATGCGGGCGGTTTTCATGGGCGGTTCATCCTTGCTGCAAGCTATGTAAACGTTTCCACAAGCCTAGCCGACCCCCGCCCCCCGATCAAGCCCGCCCGTCTCCGCAGAAAGCTTCGCCGCCGCTGAAACTTTCCGGCATCTCCTCCCGTTCCTTGGATCACAGGCGGAACAACTCCGCCCCAACCCGGAGGATTCCATGCTCAAGACCACATTCCGCACGCTCGCCCTGACCACCCTGCTCGCCCTGCCCGCCATGGCGCAGGACAACCCGATGGTCGGCGGCGCGCCCATGTTTGCCGACAAGAACATCGTCGAGAACGCCGTCAACTCCAAGGATCACACCACCCTCGTCGCCGCCGTTCAGGCTGCCGGTCTGGTGGAAACGCTGCAATCGCCCGGCCCCTTCACCGTCTTCGCCCCGGTCAATGACGCCTTCGCCGCGCTCCCCGCAGGCACCGTTGACACGCTCCTGATGCCGGAAAACAAGGCCATGCTGACCAAGGTGCTGACCGCCCATGTCGTCGCAGGCAAACTGTCGGGCGCCGATATCATGGCCCGCGCCAAAGCCTCGCCGGACGGGTTTTTCCACATGCAGACCGTGTCCGGCGACGCGCTCTCGGCACAGGTTAAGGGCCGCAACCTCTATCTGATCGACGAAAGCGGCAACGCAAGCCAAGTCACCATCGCCGATGTGAACCAGTCCAACGGCGTGATCCATGTCGTGAACGCGGTCCTCGTCCCGAAGTGATCGGCACAAATGATAACGGCCCGCCAACAGGCGGGCCGTTTGCTGTAGGGCGGGGTTCCCCCCGCTACCTCCCGACACACCCGTAGGGCGGGGTTCACCCCGCCGAACGCTTCAGCCGGATCACCACATCCACGCGCGACACCTGCATCCCCGCGGGCGCCTCGGGCAGCCCCTCGATCCGCAGCGTATCGGCAGGCGCATCGCTCAGCGTCGCCGTGTCTTCCCAATAGAAATGCGGGTGGTCATCCATGCGCGTGTCGAAATAGCTCTTCGACCCGTCTACCACGACCTCGTTCATCAATCCCGCCTCGCAAAACGCGCGCAGCGTGTTGTAAACGGTGGCCAGCGACACCTTCTCGCCCGACTGATCGGCGAGCGCGAACAGGCTTTCCGCCGTCACATGCCGGTCCTCACCATCGCCCACCAGCAGGGCCGCAAGGGCCAGCCGCTGCCGCGTCGGGCGCAAGCCCCCCCGCGACAACCACTCCGTCCCCCGATCCTGTGCCGTCAGCCCCATGCGCGCCTGCAATTCCCGTCTGTTCCGCTCAACATATAAGGGGTCTGCCCCCCCAATTACAAATGAAAATCGGCCACACCGGGTCACAGCCCGTTCAACCCTCTCAGCCCCCGCCCCGAAATGGCGCGACCCTTGCCCTTCATTCCCCGCCGATGCTACACCCGATCCCGCAACACAGGACCACACGGGAACCCAGCGCATGGCCGCCTATCCGAACCGCTTCGACCGCGACGCCCTTCTCAAATGCGCGCGGGGCGAATTGTTCGGCCCCGGCAACGCCCAGTTGCCCGAACCGCCCATGCTGATGATGGACCGCATCACCGACATCTCGGAAGATGGCGGCCTGCACGGCAAGGGCCATGTGGTGGCCGAATTCGACATCACCCCTGACCTGTGGTTCTTCGCCTGCCACTTCCCCGGCAACCCGATCATGCCCGGCTGCCTCGGCCTCGATGGCCTGTGGCAGTTGACGGGCTTCAACCTCGGCTGGCGCGGCTGGCAAGGCCGCGGCTACGCGCTGGGGGTGGGCGAGGTCAAACTCACCGGCATGGTCCGCCCCGACCGCAAGATGCTGACCTACAAGGTCGATTTCACCAAGGCCATCCAGACCCGCCGCTTGACCATGGGCGTGGCAGATGGGATCGTTGAGGCGGATGGCGAGGTGATCTACATCGTCAAGGACATGAAGGTCGCGTTGTCCGAGGCGTGAGAGTGTAAAGCGCAAGGGTGAACCGAAACCACCACCGCTCCTCACCCCAAAACACGCATATCTAGTTCGCAAGTCTTGCGAAAGCTTCCAACCAGTTCTTAGTTTGACCTAGGAAACTGCTTCCTTCTTTGCTGAGGTGCCCCTCATCGCGGAAAATAAATATGCCTTCCTGCATCACATCGCACAATCCATTCGTGCAGATGTCGTCTTGCAACCAATAGACTGCGACGTTGCTCTCAACCTCTCGCAGTAGATCATCAACCTGTGTCTTCGCGCCAAGTACGAAATCGCAACTGCTCTCATCTGCCTTGAAAAACACACTCCGCATAAGGCACTGTCCAGTGTCATATCCACTGAATGGTGTCGGTGAAACAATGACAACACGCGCCCCTGTCCGCCGTATTGCATCTACAGTAGAGAAAATCTCCTTGGCAACAGTGTCGATCGTTGGACTGGCAATAACTTCACCCGTTTCGGTCAAGATACGCGCATCAAGAAGTTGCGAAAACGGAGAGGCGAGGATCACTATCTTTACGGTTTCGTTGCGTTCAAGCCAAGCCATCACTTGACGATTGAAATCAAGACATCCCGGCGCCCAATCTGCACCCTGATCTGTTCGCATCGTAGCAATCCCCAGAACCGGAGAGCATCCAGACTTGGTATGCTGCTGAATGGCAAGATTTTCTCCACTTGCCAGAATACCCTGACTGAGATGCATTGCGAAGCTATCACCCCATAACAAGATCTCTGGCAAAACTGACGTGTAGCAGTTTGGTGATGCGTTGAATTTTTCCTCACAATGCGAGTTTAGCCCATGATTAATTGCAACGCGTTCCTCAAGTTCCCGGAAAGTGACCTCCCCATTGGACCGCCATCCAAGCCCATCAGCAGCTTCGCCACTCAACCCAATGATGATGATCAAACAAGATATTCCAAGACTACCTGACAAAATCGTACGTCTTGAAAAAGCCAATCGGCTTCCTTTTGTTCGAAAGGGCCGTTCAACAAATCGCCATGTCAGAAAGGCCAAAAGAAACGTCCCGACCACCAACCCGGCCATCAAAGCAGGACCAGGTTCGCTCAGGTTCCGCAATCTCGCAAAGGCAAACAACGGCTGATGCCACAAATAGGCACTATAGGAAATCAAACCAATGAAGACTGGAAGGCGAAGCGAAAGAAGTTGCGCGGTCCATGTACCTTGCCTCGCAAATAGGACAATCAGCGCCGCCCCAAGAACGGGCACAAGGGTGTACAGGCTTGGAAAAGGTGTTTCATCATCAAAGAGAAAGACCGATACCAAAATCATGACCAAGCCAAGAGCGCTTAGGAAATTGCTACTCCACTGTTTTTTGTCGTGCAGGATGAAAGCACAAATCGCCCCAATCAAAAGCTCCCAGGCACGGGATGGTGCAAGATAGAAGTTTGCACTCGGATGATGAATAGAAGCATACTCCGATAGGGAGAGGCTTAGAACAGCAAAGATGGCAATGATGGAAGAAATCAGCCTTAGTCCAAATCTCCAGAGCAAGAATAGAAAGACTGGGAAAAGCAAATAAAACTGCTCCTCCACCGCCAGGCTCCATGTGTGAAGCAATGGTTTCAGTTCTGCAGCTGCTGAGAAGTATCCCTCCTCCCTCCAGAAAAGTACGTTTGAAACGAATAGAACAACTGCAACAAGGCTTTTCGAAAAATCCTCAAGCTGGGATGGCAGCATCCAGACAAAGGCAAACGGCATGCAGCAAAAGCAAACAAAGAAAAGAGCCGGAAGAATTCTTCTGGCCCGCCTCTCATAGAATGCCAATAAAGAGAAACTGCCTGATGTCAGGTCATTTAGAAGAATACTTGTAATTAAATATCCACTGATCACGAAGAAAACATCAACGCCGACAAAACCACCACTAACAAATTCAAATCCGGCATGAAACAGGATGACAGGAATTACGGCAACAGCCCGCAATCCATCAATTTCACTTCTGTATTTCATTCTGCCTCAGCGTGCTTCCCCAATCAATTGTTATAGCAAACCGTACGTTTCCACCAGCTTCCCCTACCCCCGATCCCCCACAAACCCCTCCATCCCCGCAAACTCCGGCAACCACCCCTCCCGCCGCACCGTCCACAACTCATAAGTTGGCACAAACACCCCCACCTCATCCAGCGCACCCAGATTGACCTCCACCTCATCCCCGCTGCGCCCGAACACCGGCGAGCCGCAGGTTGGGCAAAAGCACCGCCCCCGCCACTCGCCAACCTCCCCCGTCACCTCCACCGCCCCCGCCGGATAGATCGCGCTGGCGTGGAACACCGCCCCGTGATGCTTGCGGCAGTCCAGGCAATGGCAAACCCCCACCCGCAGCGGTGCGCCATGGGCCACCACCCGCACCGCCCCGCACAGACAGCCCCCCGTTACCTGCTCCATCGCACCCTCCCTGCCCGATACCACCCCATCCTCTCCCCAACCCCGCCACCCCCGCAATCCCCATCCCCCTTGCCCCCAACCCCCCTCTCCCTTAGAGA
>JAESGA010000041.1_pt1 | contig 127056 bp, 124 predicted proteins | sample 9269521 | NCBI WGS metagenome assembly JAESGA01 (sample SAMN14514842, study PRJNA621658) | algae metagenome | isolation source: Aphanothece saxicola GSE-SYN-MK-01-06B and co-occurring heterotrophs from... | place: USA: Grand Staircase Escalante National Monument, Utah | collected 2006-04-15 | reverse complement strand
AAGGCAGCAAGCGAGGCCTGCGCATTACCTACCGTAGAGTGTACGCTTCGCACCCCGCCCCACCCCCCCTATCATTCCCCCCCCAAAAAGCGCATAGTGCCCTCCAGCCCTCCGATCACCGGCGGGCAGATCGTCAGGGTGTGGCGCGCAAGGGCCCCTCCTCCCGGCCGATGTCGTGCCTCTGCCCGACCCTTCACCCGGTCCCCTGATCCGATCCACGTTCCCCGAAAGGACACATCCATGGGTATCTCCACCCCCAAGCCGCGTTTCGACCTTGCCGCCTTCCTGAGCGAGAAGGCCCCCGCCAAGTCGCGCCGCAAACCGATGTGGAAGCGCCAGATGCCCACCGCCGAGGCCGAGGAGCCCACCGAGGCCACCCCCGCCGACGCCCCCAAAGAATGACGTAGGGCGGGGTTCACCCCGCCTCGAAGGGGTTCACCCCGCCTTGAAGGGGTTCACCCCGCCACACCACCCAACAAAAAGGGCGCGCGGTTCCCCCGCGCGCCCTTTCCTTTTGCCTAATCCGCAGGTCGCTGCGTGCATACACATTGCTGCACTGCACGTCTGCACCGCGTGTTGCACGCCAAATTCACCCCGCCGCCTTTTCCACCGCTCGCACAATGGTAGAAACCACCTCATCCAGCAGCCCCGCATCCTCGCATTCCGCCATCACCCGCACCTGCGGCTCCGTCCCCGATTTTCGTATCAAAATCCGCCCCTTGCCCACCACCCGCCGCTCCATATCGGCGATCACGGCCTGCACGGTGGCATCCTCCAGCGGCCGCTTGTCGGCCCCGTAGCGCACATTCTTCAACATCTGCGGCACCGTCTCAAACTGCCGCGCCAGCACCGCCGCCGTCTCCCCCGTCCGCGCCATTTCGGCCAGGAATTGCAGCCCCGCCACCAGCCCGTCGCCGGTGGTGGCATAATCCGTCATCACGATATGGCCGGATTGTTCGCCACCCAGATTGAAGCCGCCTTCCCGCATCCTTTCAACGACATAGCGGTCGCCCACCGCCGTGCGTTCCAGCCGCAGGCCGCGCCCTTCAAGGTGCCGTTCCAGCCCCAGGTTCGACATCACCGTCGCCACCAGCGCGCCGCCGCGCAGCCGCCCATCCTCGGCCCAGCGCGTGGCCATCAGCGCCATGATCTGATCGCCATCCGCGACCCGGCCCTTGGCATCCAGGATCATCACCCGGTCCGCATCGCCATCCAGTGCGATCCCCACATCCGCGCCATGGGCCACCACCGCCTCTGCCGCCGTCTGCACATGGGTGGACCCGCAATTTTCGTTGATATTCTTGCCGTTAGGGGAAACCCCCACCGGAATGACCTCGGCCCCCAATTCCCAAAGCACCTCGGGTGCCGCCTTATAGGCCGCGCCGTTCGCGCAATCGATCACCACCTTCAACCCGTCCAGCCGCACGCCCGCAGGCAGCGTCGTCTTGACGAATTCCTGATACCGCCCGCGCCCATCCTCAATCCGCTTCGCCCGCCCGATATTCTCCGGCTGGGCCAAATGAACCTCGCCCTCCAGCAAAGCCTCAATCTCAGCCTCAGCCTCATCGGAAAGCTTGAACCCGTCCGGCCCAAAGAACTTGATCCCATTGTCATAATGCGGGTTATGGCTGGCAGAAATCATAACCCCCACATCCGCCCGCATAGACCGCGTCAAAAACCCCACAGCGGGAGTCGGCACCGGCCCCAGCAGCAGCACATTCATCCCCGTGCTGGTCAATCCGGCGGTCAGGGCGTTCTCCAACATATAGCCGGAAAGCCGCGTATCCTTGCCGATCACCACACGATGTGCCGCGCCGCCGTCGCGCCGGAAATAGCGCCCCGCCGCCGCGCCAAGGCGCAGCGCCATCTCGGCAGTCATGGGGTAGGTGTTCGCCCGCCCCCGCACGCCATCGGTTCCGAACAGTTTCCGCGTCATCCATCCACTCCATTCACGGCCTGCCACAGGCGCAAGGCCTGCCGCGTCTCGGCCACATCATGCACACGCAGGACCTGCGCGCCCTGCGCCGCCCCCGCCAAAGCCACCGCCACCGATCCCGGCATCCGCCGTTCGGCCGCATCCTCGCCGCCAATCGTGCCGATGAACCGCTTGCGCGACGCGCCCAGCAGCACCGGCACCCCCAGATCGTGAAAAAGGCTCAGCCCCCGGATCAGCGTCAGGTTATGCGCCGCCGTCTTGCCAAAGCCGATGCCGGGATCGACCATAATCCGCGCACGGGGGATGCCTGCCGCCTCGGCCACGGCGATCCGGGCCTGCAAGAAATCGAATACATCCAGCAGGACATCCTCATAGCGCGGGTCATCCTGCATCGTGGCCGGCGTCTTGACCGAATGCATCAGGATGACCGGCGCCCCGGCGCGCGCCACCACCCCCGCCATCGCCGCGTCAAACCCCATCGCCGCCACATCGTTCACGATGCCCGCCCCCGCCGCCAGCGCCGCCTGCGCCACGCGCGCCTTCCGGGTGTCGATAGAGATCGGCACCGCCAATCCACCCGCCCGCAACGCCGTGATCACCGGGGCGGTGCGCGCCACTTCTTCATCCGTCGCCACCTCGGCCGCGCCCGGCCGGGTGCTTTCGCCCCCTATATCCAGCACATCCGAACCCCGCGCCATAGCCCGCGCCTGTGCCAGCGCCGCCTCCGGCGCCAGAAACCGCCCACCATCGGAAAAGCTGTCCGGCGTCACGTTCAGGATGCCCATAATCCGGGGCCGATCCATCGCCATGCCACCAAAATCGGGGCGCGGCGCGCTCAATCGGTCGCGCACCTCGCCCGGCAGATCAGGCACCGCAACCAAGCGCGGCGGCGCATCCCGGCGCAGCACCTCCACCTGCACAAACCAGCACCACCCCCCGGCAAGAGGCAGCGCCCCGGCAGGGCGGGCGGCATCGGTCATCGCAATGGGGCGGTAATACTCCATGCGCCTTGCCTAGGCGCAGCACGGCCACCGCGCAAGCCCTACGCGGTTCAGGCGCGTTCCACCGGCACGCGGCTTCCTGCCGGGACTGCAACATCCCCGTGAAGCAACAACCCCTGCGCCGCCATCATCTCGGCCAGCCACAGCGCCAACGCCACCGGATCGCGGCTCTGCGGCCCGTCCACGGCATCCAGCACCAGCTTCGATGGCGCCCAGACGATCATCTGCCCATGCTTGATCGCCCAGTCGATTTCCGTCCGCGTCGCCACCACCACACAGCGCGGGTCTCGCGCAGCCAGCGTCCAGGCGTTCTGCTCGATGGCCAGCAGGTCAATCCGCCGCTGCGTCGGCTTATGCCCCGTCTCTGGACGCGGCAGATCCGGCAGCCCCACAGTCAGGATCACCGGCACCCCGCGCGCCTGCAACACGTCAAGCCGAGCGGTCAGATCACCCGCATGAATCGTAGCATTGTCCAGAAAGACCACCAACGGATGGAGCGCCGCCTCGACTCCGTCGCTCCCCACAGCTTTCAACGGCGCCTCCGCCCGGCTACGGGCAATCTCTACGCCCAGCTTGCCGGGGCCACGGTCCAGCTTTTCCACCCGTACAAAGGCGCGCATCGCTTGCGGTTCGGCCAGTATCCTTTCCGCCACCCGCTCTGCCAGCGTCTCCAGCAGGTTCAGCCGTTCCGCTGCCAACTCCGCCGCAATCGCCTCGGTGATCCGGTCATAGCTCAGGATCTTGTCCACATCATCATCCAGCGGCTGCGGTTGCGGGCGCACCTCGACCACCACATTGAACTGAATCCGCTGTGTCGTGCCCCGCTCCTGCTGAAACGCGCCGATCTCCACCTCGACCACATGATCGCGCAGGCTGATCCGGTCGCGCGGGTCGGCGCTGGCCGATGCCACGGCCCGCTCTTCGGGATGGGCAAAGGCAAGGCGGGTGTCGGTGGTCATGGTCTCGCCTCCCGGCGCGCAAAGGAAATCGGGGGCAGGTTATCCCCCACCCCCGACAATTCCATGTCCGAACCCGTCACAAGAGGCAAGCAAGGCGACTCCCGCAGGGCATTCTCTCGGCGGGAAAATCAGGGTTGCCGATAGAACAGATGCGCCCCGATGGCCGCTGTCTGCGGAAAGCGCTTCGCCCAACCGGGCCGGACGTGCCGCGTGTGGAAATGCGTGGCGCCAATCGTCAGTGCGCGCGGGGCGCCATCCATCATCGCCCGCGCAATCCGCTCGGCCCGCCAAACGGCTTCGGGATCGCGCATCCGGTCGGCACGTCCGTCACAGACATAGCTGAACTGGCATCCGCCACCGCCCCGCTGCTCGACCACGCCACAGATCGTGGATGGGTAGTCCGGGCTGGCCACGCGGTTCAGGATCACTTCCGCCACGGCGAACTGTCCACGCAAGGTTTCCCCCCGCGCTTCGAAATAAATGGCCTTGCTCAGGCATTCCCACTGCGCATCGCCCGTCGGTTCCGGCAATCCGGCCAACCAAGCGTCCTCATAGCGGATCACCGCCGGGGCTGTTGGCTTGGCGGCGGTCGTGCGCGTTTCGATCTTCGGGCCGACGGCAAGTTCGGTCAGCCGCCCTTCCGGAATGGCGTTCAAAGCCTGCCGTTCGGCACCCAGCAGGCTGCCAAGGGTGCCGCCAATGGCGGCTGTCGGATCATTCGATTGGCTCACCGTCACGTCGGCGAAGGCCGCTCCATTCAGGATGACAGAGGCAATCGCCCCCGTGATCCAGCCTGTCTGCAAGCGCATGGTCTCGTGTATCCCGGTTGTTTCAACCCGCCAAAGCAGGGAAAGAACCCTCCCCGCATCAACGAGGGGCGGACGTATGCGACTCAGAGGCCCCGAGTCTACCAATGTGGCAGAATTGCAACCAAAATCAGGCCCTTTTCGGCGGATATCCGCCGAAAATTGTTAACACGCTAGCGCAAGAAGATCGCACAAGCACATGATCTTGTATCACTTTTTCGCGTTGGGCATCTGCTCCTTTAACGCCAGATGCGCCGCCGCCAACCGCGCCAGCGGCACCCGATACGGGGAACAAGACACGTAATCGAATCCCGCCTTGCGGCAGAAACCGATGGATTCGGGGTTCCCGCCATGCTCACCGCAAAGCGAGACCACCAGATCCCCCCGCGTCTTGCGCCCACGCTCTGTGCCGATCAACAGCAACTCTCCAACCCCGTCCACATCCAGAATATGGAACGGATCTTCGGGGAACACGCCTTGCTGCACATAGGTGTTCATGAACCGTCCCGCATCATCGCGCGACAGGCCATAGGTCATCTGCGTCAGGTCATTCGTGCCGAATGACAGGAAGGCCGCATGCTGTGCAATCTCGCCCGCCCGAAGCGCGGCGCGGGGCGTTTCCACCATCACCCCCAACTTATAGGCAAAATCCGCCCCGGTCTTGCTCCGCACCTTGGCCGCCACTGCCTCGATCCGGGTCTGCACCAGTTCCACTTCGCGCCGGGCAGAAACCAGCGGGATCATGATTTCAGGCACCACCGCCGCCCCGCGCCGGCCCACCTCGACCGTCGCCTCGAATATCGCCTGCGCCTGCATGTCGTAAATCTCGGGCAGCACCACCCCCAGCCGCACGCCGCGCATCCCCAGCATCGGGTTGAACTCGGCCAAGGCTTCTGCCCGCCGCGTCACCTCGGAAAGCGGCTTGTCCAACGCCTCGGCCAATTCGCGCAGGCCTTCCCGGCTATGCGGCAGGAATTCATGCAAGGGCGGGTCGAACAGGCGGATGCAGACAGGCAGACCCTGCATGATATCGAACAACTGCACGAAATCCTCGCGCTGCATCGGCAAAAGCCGGGCCAGCGCCGCCGCGCGGTCTTTGGAACTGTCGGCAAAGATCATCTCGCGCATCACGACCAGACGATCATCCTCAAAGAACATATGTTCCGTCCGGCACAGCCCGATGCCCTGCGCCTCGAACTGCCGCGCGGTGGCGGCATCGGCGGGCGTATCGGCATTGGCCCGGATGCCGATATCGCGGTACTGGTCCGCCCAGCCCAGCAGCTTGCGGAAACTGTCGTCCAGCGCCGGGGCCAGCATATCCGCCGCGCCCACCAGCGCCTCGCCCGTGGTGCCATCGACGGTGATCATGTCCCCTTCACGGAACACCCGCCCATCGGGAGCGACCAGCTTCTTGTCCTTGGCATCCAGCTTCAGGTCCGACGCCCCCACGATGCAGGGCAGGCCCAGGCCCCGCCCGATCACCGCCGCGTGGCTGGTCATCCCGCCCCGTTCTGTCAGCACCCCCACGGCGGAGTGCATCCCTCGAATATCCTCGGGCGCCGTCTCGCGCCGCACCAGAATGCAAGGCTCGCCCCGCGCCGAACTCGCCTGCGCAGCGGCGGATGAGAACACGATCCGACCCGTCGCCGCACCCGGACTGGCCGCGATCCCGCGCACGAACACATCGCGCGGCCCGCGCGGGTCCACTTGCGTGTGCAGCAGTTCGGGCAGCGCGCGCGGCTCCACCCGTAGCACGGCCTCGGCTTCGGAAATCACCCCATCCTCGGCCAAAGCCACGGCGATCTTCAGCCCTGCCCGGGCCGAGCGTGCCACCTTTACCGCATCCAGAACCGACAGATGCCCGTCCTCGATGGTGAATTCGATCTGCATTTCTTCGCGCAGCTTCACCCGGCAGGCAGCCCCAAACCGCAGCAGATCGGCAAACAGCCCCGGTGCCAATTCCTCCAGCGACGGCCCGCGCGGATCGCGTGTCAGATAGATCGCCTCCGTCCGTTTCAGCGCATCCCGCCCCTGCGACTGGCCCAAATAACGCCCCGTCACCTGCGGCAGCCCCGTCACCGGATCGACAAACTGGATCACCCCAGAACCGGAAACCCCCTTGCCGATGCCCTGCGCCATTTCCTGCACCACAAGGCCCAGCGCCGCCGCATCGGGCGCGCCCTTAGCCTGCCGCAGCAGCCGCGCGGTGGTCCCCTCCCAGGCCCGCGCCATGGACCGCAGCACCTCGGCCAATTGCCGGGCGGGGTCTTGCGGGAATTCCTCTTCCATCTCAATCTCATAGACCCGCAGCGCATCGCGCAGCGCCTCAGCCGAAGGGGCGGCGGCATCGAACATGTCAGGGTCCAGCCGCGCCACATGGGTGGCGTAAGATTGCACGAAGCGCAGATAGAGCGCATCCGCCGCCGCCTGGCCATGCCGCTCCACCAGCCCCAGATGCCGCTCGGCATTCATCCCGATGTTCAGTATCGTCCCCGGCCCGCCCCAATCGGGGTTTTCCGGGCTGGGTCGGACGGAAATCAGCGCATCCGCCCCGAAATGCGCAAGAATCGCCTCTACATCCACCGGATGCCCTGCCGCGATGGCCCGCACGGTGCCCGCAGGCAGCGCCACCGTTTCCGGCACCGGCAAATCCAGCCGCACCAGCCGTTGCAGGCACTTTGCCCGCCAGCCATGCGCCGCCGTCTGGATCCGCGCCGTGGGCGTGATCTCGGCGAAATCGGGAAGCATATCAATCTTCTGCACTGCAGCGACCTTTCCTTTGCAGGCGCAGGATACGCTGAAAATAGTGTCAAGCAAGCCTGACATGCGCTGTAATTTTTGCGCCGCGCGGGTGGGCAGCCCCGGGGGTTTCACACCCCCGGACCCCCGTGGAGTATTTTCACCAAGATGAAGGGGCTAACCGTCCACCTTCGTCAGATCCGCCACACCGGAACAGATCGCGCGGATACGATGCAGCAGGTTCAACCGGTTGCGGCGCAGGATTTCATTTTCGGCATTGATTTGCACCGCATCGAAAAAGGCATCGATCGGCGCGCGCAACTGGGCCATCGCGCCCATCGCGGCGGCGAAATCCTCGCCCTTCATCGCGTGGCCAATGGCCTGCTCCGCCACATCCAGCGCATTGAACAGCGCGCGTTCCGCGTCGGTTTCGGCGAATTTCGGGTCCGCGCCGAATGAGTATTCCACCCCATCCTTCGCCTCGGCCTGAGACAGAATGTTGTTCGCCCGCTTGAAGCCCTGCAGCAAGTTCGTGCCATAGTCTGTTGCGAGAAGCGATTGCAGGGCCTCTGCACGCTCGACGGGCGACTGATAATCCCCCGCACCGTGAACAGCCATTGCTGCCTCTACGATGTCATGGCGCAACCCTTGATCACGCATCAACACTTTCAGCCGGTCATTGAAGAAGCCGTAGATCGAGTTCAAGGCTTGCGACAGATCTACCGCTTCAGAGCCTTCGGGCTGGTCTACCACCTTGTGCTGACGGAAGGCCTCCCAAAGAACTCCTTCGATGTAGACGCGCTTGGGTTGCTGGATCAAAATACGGATCACCCCCAACGCCGCGCGGCGCAGCGCAAACGGGTCCTTGCTCCCCGTGGGCTTTTCATCAATCGCCCAGAACCCGGTCAGCGTGTCGATCTTGTCAGCCAGCGCCACGGCAACCGAGACGGGTTCCGTGGGCACCGCATCCGACGGCCCCAGCGGCGAGTAATGGTCACGGGCCGCATCCGCCACCGCCGCAGGCATCCCCGCCTCCAGCGCGTAATAGCGCCCCATCACGCCCTGCAATTCCGGGAACTCGCCCACCATCGACGACCGCAGATCGAGCTTGGCCACCCGTGCCGCCTGTTCGGCCAGCGCGGCATCCGCCCCCACCATGGGCGCAATCTCGCGCGCCAGGGCAGCGATCCTGTCAATACGCTCCGCCTGCGATCCCAACTTGTTGTGGAAGGTCACGGCGCGCAGGCCATCGGCCCATTCGCCCATGCCGCCCTTGGCCACCCGCAGGTCATTCTCCCAGAAGAACCGCGCATCCGACAGGCGGGCGCGCAGCACCTTTTGATTGCCGCGCAGGATCGCCGCCCCGCCATCCGCCGCCTCGATATTCGCCACGGTTATGAAACGTTCAATCCGCCCGGTCTTGGGGTTCCGCACGGAAAAGAACTTCTGATGCTCCTTCATCGAGGTTTGAAGAACCTCTGCCGGCAGGCCCATGAACTCCTCACCGATCTGCCCCATCAGGACCGACGGCCATTCCACCAGCCCCGCCACCTCGGCCAGCAGCCCGCGATCCTCCATCACCTCCAGCCCGGCGGCAAAGGCCATGTTGGTGGCGTCCTGCCAGATCTGCGCCTCCCGCTCGGCCGCATCCAGCATCACCTTGGCGCGGCCCAACTTCAGGCGGTAATCCTCAAAAGACGACACGGCAAACCGCCCTGCCCCCATGAAGCGGTGGCCTTCGGTCGTGTTGCCTGCGACGATCCCGTCCACCTCCAGCGGCACCACCCGCGCCCCGACCTCATCGACCAGCAGGCAGAGAATGGATTGCAATGGCCGCACCCAGCGCAAGCTGCCTGACCCCCAGCGCATCGACTTGGGCCATGGGAAATTCCGGATCGCGCCTTCCAGCACCTCGGCCACAATGGCATCCGCCGCACGCCCCGGCTTTTCGACCACCGCGAAATAGACCTGCGCCTTCTTGTCGTCGCGCACCTCAAGCTGGTCCCGCGTCAGCCCGGTAGACCGCAGGAACCCCTCCAGCGCCGCCGCCGGCGCATCCGTGCGCGGCCCCTTGCGCTCTTCCCGCACCGCCCGGCTCTCCGCCGTCACCTCCTCCACCGACAGCACCAGACGGCGCGGCGTGGAAAAGGCCCCGGCGCTGGTATAGGTCAACCCCGCCTCCACCAGCCCATCCGTCACCAACCGCTTCAGATCGGACGCCGCCTTGGCCTGCATCCGCGCCGGGATTTCTTCGGAAAACAGTTCGATCAGCAGATCAGGCATGGGATCACTCGCTCGCCGAGGCGTTCAACTGGTGCCAGGCAAAGGCCCGGCCATCGGGGAAAACCGCAACGACACGGTCCACGCCGGGGTGAATATTGGCTTCCGACAGGAAGGGGATCGCCTCGCCACGCTCGATCGCCGTCCCGATCGCCTGCGCGTCGAAACAGTCGAACCAGCCCGGCGCGACATTGGGCGCTGCGCCTTCATAAATCTGATACGTCTCGGTCAGCATCCCTTGCGTCATCGGCGTGCGGAAACAGGCACGAAAGCGGATGGGAGAACTGTCGCTGTCGATCCCCGTCACCTCTTCGGCGATGATCGGCTCGGCCTGCCCGCCTTCGATCAGCGTCAGTCGAATTTCCTCGCCCGGCACGAATGCGGCTTCTTCGTAAAAAGCATAGACCTGCAACCAATACATGGCCACGCCCGCAACTGCCCCGATCAGCACGATACCCCCCGCTGCAATCTTGCCATTCACGCCGCCGCCCCCCCGGCTTCGGTCGTAACGAAAGCATCGGCGCAGGCCTTGGCCAGCGCCCGCACCCGCCCGATATAGGCCTGCCGCTCCGTCACCGAAATCACGCCCCGCGCATCCAGCAGGTTGAACAGGTGGCTCGCCTTGATGCACTGGTCATAGGCGGGATGCGCCATCACGATGCGCTTGCCGCTCTTGGGGTCCTGCGCGTCAAAGGCCAACAGCCGCCCACATTCCGCCTCGGCATCCTTGAAATGCTGAAATAGCATCTCGGTCGTCGCCCCATCAAAGTTGTGGCGACTGTATTCTTCTTCGGTCTGGCGGAAGATATCGCCGTATTTCAACGGGATGGGTGACTGCGGATCGTTGAAGGGCATCTCCATCACATGATCGATCCCCAGCACGTACATCGCCAGCCGCTCCAGCCCATAGGTCAGCTCGCCCGATACCGGGCGGCAATCATGCCCGCCGACCTGCTGAAAATAGGTGAACTGGCTCACCTCCATCCCGTCGCACCACACCTCCCAGCCAAGGCCCCAGGCGCCCAGCGTCGGGCTTTCCCAATCATCCTCGACAAAGCGGATGTCATGCAGCATCGGGTCCAGCCCGATGGCGCGCAGGCTACCCAGGTACAGTTCCTGCAAGTCCGGCGGCGATGGTTTGATGATCACCTGATACTGATAGTAATGCTGCAAGCGGTTCGGGTTCTCGCCATAGCGGCCATCCGTGGGCCGGCGCGACGGCTGCACATAGGCCGCAGCCCAGGGTTTGGACCCCAGCGCCCTCAGCGTGGTAGCCGGGTGAAAGGTGCCCGCGCCCACCTCCATGTCATAGGGTTGCAGCACCGCACATCCCTTGCCTCCCCAATAGGATTGCAGACGCAGAATGATCTCTTGGAAACTGCGGGGAAGCGTCGCGGTATCAGCCATGCCGGGGCCCTCTTGCAAACCGCCCTCTCCATAGGCAACGGGCGACGGGGGGTCAATGCTTGCACGGGGCTTGCGGGCCCCTCCGCCCCCGGCAAAACGCCCCGGAAAGGGCAAACCGCGCGTATGGCGCTGGGGGGTGTGCATCCCCGGACTGCTCTGCTAGTCTCTGCCCCGAAACGAAAATGGATTTCCCGGAATGCTGCGACTGGTTTTCGCCTGCCTTGCCCTCGGTCTTTGTCTCCTGTCCCCGAACCGCGCCGCAGCCCAGCAATCCCAGGATCAGACCTGGATCCAGATCGAGGCGAAATCGACCCTCGCCGATGCCGAAGACCGCGCCGCGGCATGGCAGGCCATGTTCGACGATGTGCAGGGATACAGGATCGGCTCCGGCTGGCATGTGATCACCCTCGGCCCCTTCACCCGTGCCGATGCAGAAAGCCGCCTTGCCGGTTTGTTGCAAGAAAACCTGATCCCCCGCGACAGCTTCATCACCGATGGCAGCAGCTTTCAAAGCAGCTTCTGGCCCATCGGCGCACCCCTCCCCGAAGACCCCGCCGCGACGACGGACGTTACACCCGAAACCACAACGCCCGACACCACCGCAACGGTCGAACCGATACCCGAGGTCGCCCCCGCGCCGATCCTGCCGGATGAAACCCCGGAACAGGCCCGCCAATCCGAATCCCTGTTGTCGCAGACGGAACGCGAACAATTGCAGACCGCGCTGAAATGGTTCGGCTTTTACGACAGCAGTATCGACGGCGCCTTCGGTCGCGGCACCCGCGGATCCATGGCCGAATGGCAAGAGGCGATGGGCTATGAACCCACCGGTATCCTTACCACCTTCCAACGCGACACACTGACCGCCAACTACCTGGCCGAACAATCCGCGCTGGGCCTTGCCACCATCACCGAACCCGAAGCCGGGATCGAGGTAACACTCCCCACCGCCCTTGTGCAATTCGACCATTACGAACCGCCCTTCGTGCATTTCACCGCGAAGGATGGCTCTGATGCCCTCCGCATCACTCTGATCAGCCAGCCGGGTGATCAATCCGCGCTCTACGCGCTTTATGACACGCTCCAAACGCTCCAAATCATGCCCATCACCGGCCCGCGCGAACGTGGCGAACGCAGCTTCACCCTGCGCGGTGACAGCGCCACCGTAACGTCGGCCGCCTATGCGGAACTGTCCCGCGGCCTGATCAAAGGCTGGATTGTCACCTGGAACCCCAGCGCTGACCTGCCCATCGAACGCATCCTTCCCGCCATCGAGGCAAGCTTTCGCCCCATCGGCGACCGCGCCCTTGATCCGGGCATCGTCCCGATGGACGGCGCCACCAAGGCCGGGCTTCTTTCCGGGCTTGAGGTGCGCAAGCCGCGCCTAACCCGCTCTGGCTTCTATGTCGATTCGCTTGGCAATGTGCTCACCTCCGGCGATGCCGTCGAACAGTGTGCCCGCATCACCCTTGATGGCGGGACCGAGGCCCGCGTCACCCATATGGACAAGACCTCAGGCATCGCGCTTCTTGCCCCGACCACCCCGGTCAGCCCGCCCGCTATCGCGGAATTCCAGCTCGCCCCCGACCGGATCGGAACCGAGATTGCCGTTTCCGGCTACAGCTATGGCGATGCCCTGCCTGCCCCCGTGCTCACCTTTGGCACACTGCAAGCCGCCGAGGGGCTGGCCGGCGAGCAGGGGCTGAAACGCCTCGCCCTCACAGCCTTGCCGGGCGATGCCGGCGGCCCGGTGGTCGACAATACCGGTGCTGTGCTGGGCCTTTTGTTGCCCGCCTCCACCGATCCGGCGCGCATCCTGCCGGAAGGCGTGGCCTTTGCCGCCACCGGCCCGTCCATCGCCGCCGCGTTGCAGACAAAGGGTATTACCCTGACACAGGCCAGCCGCCAAGGCGCTCTGCCGCCCGAAGATCTGGCCAAACAGGCAGGCCGGATGACCGTCCTCGTCTCCTGCTGGGATTGATCACCCGCGCCAGAACCGCGGCAGCAGGATCACAAAGACGGCCATCAATTCCAGCCGTCCCATCAGCATGCCCACGATCATGATCCACTTTGCGGAATCCGGAAAGGCGACCAAAGCCCCCATCGGATGCACCTCCGGCCCAAAGGCGGGACCAACATTGGCAATCGCCGTCCATGCCGCCGTGATGGATGTTTTCAGCCCCAGCCCTGTCAGTCCCAACGCCACGGCCAACAGCCCGAAACTCAGCATGAACAGGGTAAAGAACGATATCACCGCGTTCAGCACGTCGTCATCCACCGCCCGCCCCTCATAGCGCAGGGCGTTCACCGCATTCGGCCCGTACAGACGCCGCAATTGCAGCTTCACCGCCTCGAAGAGGATCAGATAGCGGAACACCTTCACCGAACAGCCGGTCGATGATGTGCAGCCCCCGATCAGCCCAGTGATGAACAGGATCGCAAAGGGAAACGGCCCCCAGCCCGACAGATCGGTGCTGGTGAACCCGGTCCCGGAAAAGATCGACACCACATTGAATGTCGTCTCGCGCAGCACCGTGTCGAACGGCAGATCGTGGCTCACCATCTCGTAAAGCACGATCGCCCCGATCGCATAGGCGTTCCACCGCAGATAAGCCCGCACCTGCCGGTCCTTCCACAGGGGCGTCCACTCCCCCTGCCACGCCTGAATGAACCGGATGAACGGCAGGCTTCCCGCCAGCATGAAAACCACGGCCGCATATTCCAGCGCGCCCACGTACTTGCCAAAGCTTTGATCCGATGTCGAAAATCCCCCCGTCGACACGGTCGACAGCGCATGCACCACCGCATCGAACCCGCTCATCCCCAGCGCAGCATAAGTCAGCGCGCAGGCCACCGTGATCGCCACATAGATCTGCACCAGCGCCGATGAGATATCCAACGCCCGCGGCAGCACCTTGCCCAGCGTGTCAAACCCTTCCGACCGGAAAAACTGCATTCCGCCCACCTTCATCACCGGCAGAAACAGCATGGCAACGATCACGATCCCCAACCCGCCCAGCCAATGCAGCATCCCCCGCCACAGGTTCGCCCCCATCGGCAGGTCATCCAGACCCACGATCATCGTGGCCCCTGTCGTGGTCAGCCCCGACGTCGCCTCAAACAGCGCATCCAGCCAGCCCAACCCCGGCGCGCCCATCACCAGCGGCAGCGCCCCAAAAAAACAGGCCGCAACCCAGGCGAAAACGGTCAGAAGAAAGATCTGCTGCAGGGTCAGCGCGCCAGACAGCGCATTCGCCGTGGCCAGAGCCACTGCCCCACCCGCCACGAAACACAGCATTGCCGATTTTAGAAAGGCCCGCCAGTTCGCGTCACCTGCATACCAGTCCAGCGCCATCGGAAACATCATCGCTGCACCAAGCGCAACGATCACCAGTCCGATGATATGGGCAACAGGTCTGACATCGATCATGTGCTGCGAAAGTGTGACGCCCTCCCTGCCGTGTCAACCAAGCAGGCCACGCAAAACTTTACGTAAAATACGTAAATCTATCGCAACCAGAAGCGCGGCAGCACGAGCACGAAGATCGCCAAAAGCCCCAAACGGCCCAACAACATCGCCAGTGTCATGATCCATTTCGCGGCATCAGGAAAATCTACGAACGTGCCAGTCCGCTCGACCAGCGGCCCGAACCCATAGCCGATATTTCCCAGCGATGTCCAAACCGCAAACAGGGCCGAGGTGATATCCACCCCCGTCAGCGTCATCGCGACCGTCAGCACGCCCAGTGTCAGCACAAAGCCACTGACATACAGGATCAGCGCATCCATCACATCCGGCTCTACCGTCCGTCCGTCATACTTAACCGGCGACACCCGCCCCGGCAGGATGATCCGCCGCATCTGCTGGATCAGCGCCGCCCAGATCAATTGCGCCCGGAACACCGACAACCCCGCCGCGCTCGATCCCGAACACGCCCCGATCATCCCGATCAGAAAGGCCACAACAAGCATGTAGCCGCCCCAAACCGGGAAAGACCCCGAAAAGAAGCCGGTCGATGACATGATTGATGTCAGGTTGAACAGGCTTTCCCGGAAGACATCCTCAAACTCCATATCCGATGTCCACCACCGCCACAGCGTGACCGTGCCCACCGCCAGACCCAGCACCTTCACATAGGCCCGCACCTGGCTGTCCCGCCAAAGCGGGCGGCTGTCGCCGTTCACCAGCTGAACATAACGGACATAGGGCAGGCTTCCCAGAAACATGAACAGCGCGCCAAAATACTCCCCCGCCCCGGCATAGGGGTTGAAGGACGCATCCCGCGGGGAAAATCCGCCCGTCGCAATCGCCGCCATCGCATTCACCGTGGCATCCAGCGCCGTCATCCCGATTGCGGCAAAGGTCAGCCCCGCAATAAAGATCAGCCCCAGATAGACGCCCAGCAACTGCTTGGCGATATCCGTCGCCCGCGGCAGCGCCTTGCCAAATGTGTCAAACCCTTCGGTGCGAAAGAACTGCATCCCCCCCACCCGCATCACCGGCAAGAAGATCATCGCGACAAACGCGATCCCCAGCCCGCCCGCTGCATTCAGCAGCCCGCGCCACAGGTTCATGCCCGCAGGCAGCGTGTCCAACCCGTAGATCACCGTGGCCCCGGTCGTGGTGATGCCCGACACCGCCTCGAAATAGGCCTCGGTAAAATGCAACTGCGGCACACCCAGCATGAAGGGCAGTGCACCAAAGGCCGGCACCCCGAACCAGATCACCGCCGTCAACAGATAGGCCTGCCGGATGTCGAATGCCCCGCCCATTCCGTTGGCCGTCGCCAACGCAATCCCCCCACCGACACCCCCGGTGATCAAAGCCGAAAACAGGATGGCTTTGGCATTCAGATCGCCCGCGCTCCAGTCCACAATGGCTGGCGCAAGCATCAGGACCGCCAGCACGATCAGGATGCGTCCGAAGACATAGGCAATGGGCCGGAAATCAACCACGATAGGCCTTGGTTCCACAGTCGCTCCTGCGGGGTCTATCATGCGCGCGACAAGAGGCAAGCCCGCCGAACCGCGTCACCCCAATCCTCGAGCAAAGCTTCGGGCGCAGCCCCCGTCCCGCAACGCAAAAGGCCCGGCGCAAACCGGGCCTTTCCTGTCATTCTTCAGCTTAACCTCAGCCCACGTGATACAGCGTCTGGAACAGCCGCGGGTCCAGGCTTTCCTGCGCGAAAGTCGGCCCCTCGGTCAGCACGCTTACCGCGTCGTGGCTGTGCAGGCTTTCCTGATGGCTGGCCACGATCCGGAAATCCCCGATCCGCGCATCGCCTTTCAGCGCCTGGCAGAAGCTGCGCGCCGCATCTTCCACAAAGATCGGGTTCGCCGCATTCAACTCGGCAAAGGCCTGCTCATCCTCGCGCTTCACCATCACCTGCGTCTCGGTCGGCACCGCCGCCCGCGCCAGATCGATCAGGTCCTCGAACCACAGACACTTGCCCGTCTTCACCTCGACCGAGATTCGCGCCACCGACCGCTGCGAATGCGGCGTGGCAAGCTGGCCGCGCGTGCGGCGGGCATGTTCGCTCAATTCCAGAGAACAGGGGCAGGTCGATGAATAGACGAAATCCAGATGCATGATCTTCTTGCGCACCCCGGCCACGTCAACCAGTTCCAGCGCAATGTCATAGTACTGCCAGCCCGACAGGCCCGACCGCATCGACTCCACCTTCACCGGAAAGGAAAACCGCATCTGGATGCGCGCATCAAAGCTTTCCAGATCGCGTTTGTAATCCTCCAGCGCATGCTCGATCACCGCAAAGCTGAAATCGCGCTCTGCATGGCCATAGAAGGACCGCATGATGCGGCTCATGTTGATGCCCTTCTTTTCCGCCTCAAGGCTGACCGTGCCGGTCACGCTGGTCTCCAGCGCTAGATCGCCATTGTCGCGCGTGCGATAGCGGATCGGCAGACGGAAATTGGAAATGCCCACATGCTGGATCACCGCCTTCTCGCCGCGGATCAGGCTGGCCGGCCCATTCTGCAAATCGGGCAGGCTGTCCTTATAGGCGGAATCCACCGCAAAATCCTCAGGATAAGCCCGGCTCAATGCCGGGTACCCCTCGCCGGGCAGCAGATAGCCCACGGCGGAATCCAGCCGCGCAATCTCGCTGTCCGACGCTTTCCCCGCCCAGCGCCGCAGGACGGCCAGCGCGGCTTCGGCTTCTTCACGCGAAGGCTGACGGTCGAGTTCGGGGGTATGGATGTTCATGGCAGTGGCCTTTCGGTTCCGGCAACCCCAAGGGTCACCTTCAATGTCAGCAGGTATACGCGGGCCAAAGGCACCCGGATCACATCGCCGCCCCGGAATGGGTGCGACAGAACGTCAATATAGGCGTTCGCCTGTCACAATGGAATGACACGCAGCGCGCTGTTTGCGCCCAAATCCGACATCCGATGCAGACACCGCAGCTGTCACACCGTCGCCAAGGCCTGCTGTAGATCGGCGATCAAATCGCTGGCATCCTCCAACCCCACCGACAGCCGGATCAACCCCGGCGTGATGCCCAGCTTGTCTTTCTGATCCTGCGGCAGACGCTGATGGGTGGTAGTGGCCGGATGGGTGGCAATCGTCTTGGCATCACCCAGATTGTTGGAAATCTTGGCAATCTCCAGCGCATTCATGAACCGGAACGCAGCATCCTTGCCGCCTGCAACCTCAAAGGTCACCAGCGTCCCGCCCGATCCCATCTGCGCCATCGCCAACGCGTGCTGCGGATGGCTCTCCAGCCCCGGGAAGATCACCTTGGACACCCGCGCATCGCCCTCCAGCGCCCGCGCGATGGTCAGCGCCGACTCCGCCATCGCCCGGCAGCGCAGATCCAGCGTCGCCATCCCGTTCAGATGCATCCACGCCGTAAACGGGCTCATCGACCCGCCGGTATGCTTCATGTAGGGCTCCAGAACCTTGCGGATCCACTCCTTCGTGCCGCAAACCACGCCGCCCAGCGCGCGCCCTTGCCCGTCGATATGCTTAGTGGTCGAATAAACCACCACATCCGCCCCCTGCTCCACCGCGCGCGAAAAGATCGGCGTGGCAAACACGTTGTCCACGATCACCACTGCCCCGACTGCATGGGCAATCTCCGACACGCTGCGAATATCCACCAGTTCCAACGTCGGGTTCGACATGGATTCAAAGAATACTGCCTTCGTCCCCGGCACTACGGCCTTGCGCCACTGGTCCAGATCGGCCCCATCTACGAAAGTGACCTTCACGCCATAGCGAGTCAGCACCTCTTCCAGAATATAAAGACAAGACCCAAACAGCGCGCGGGACGACACCACATGATCCCCCGCCCGCAGCATCGCGGTCAGCGCGCCATTCACCGCCGCCATGCCGGATGCGGTGGCAAAGGCATCCTCCGTCCCCTCCAGCCCGGCAATCCGCTCCTCGAACATCCGCGTCGTGGGGTTGCCGTAGCGGGCATAGATGAACTCATCCTCGCCCGCCTTCACGAACCGCGCCTCGGCGCTCTCGGCGCTTTCATAGGCAAAGCCTTGGGTCAGAAAGATCGCCTCCGCCATCTCGCCATACTGGCTGCGGCGGGTTCCCTCATGCACCAGCTTCGTGCGCGTCTTCCAATCCGTCATCGTCACGGCCTCCGGCCAAGAAAAAGCCCCGGCAAAACCCAAAGGTGCCGGGGCCAGACCCCACACCTCTTTAGCGGTTTGTTTAACGTGGCCCGCAATCCGGTAACAAAGCGCCACGCCAAGGGCGATACGCCCATGGACGGTAAAGGTCAACGCCCGCCTCACGCGCCTTCGCACCAACGCACAGGTCTATGGCGCATTTTGCGCCTTGTTCCCCCGCCCCAAAGCCTCAACATCAGTCCAAAGCAACAGGAGCCGCTATGACCGCCCCCATTGACCTGCATTACTGGCCCACCCCCAACGGCAAAAAGATCACCATCGCGTTGGAGGAGATGGGCCTTCGCTACAACATTCACCTTGTGAACATCGGCGCGGGCGATCAGTTCAAACCCGAATTCCTTGCCATCGCCCCCAACAACCGAATGCCCGCCATCACCGATCCCGAAGGCCCGGATGGACAACCCATCTCGATCTTCGAATCCGGCGCGATCCTGCAATACCTCGTCCGCAAAACGGGCCAGTTCGGCGGCTCGAACGCCCGCGAACAGTCGGCGGTGGAACAATGGCTGATGTGGCAGATGGGCGGGGTCGGCCCCATGGCCGGCCAAGCGCACCATTTCCTGACCTACGCCCCCGCGATGGACCCGCCGCACGACCTGCCCTACGCGAAAGAGCGCTACCGCCGCGAAGTGGGTCGCCTCTACGGCGTACTCGACAAGCAGCTTGCCAAGACCCGCTATGCTGCCGGCGATTTCCTCTCCATTGCCGATTTCGCGATCTGGCCCTGGGCCATGGGCTGGACAGGCCAGCAGCAGACGCTGGACGACAAGCCCAACTTCAAACGCTGGCTGGATGAACTCGCCGCCCGCCCCGCCTTTGTCAAAGGCGCGGCCGTGGGGGCCGATCAGCGCAACAACAACACCACCGACCGCAAGGCGCAGGAAATACTCTTCAAGCGCTAAGCCCAAATTTCTTCGAAGAAATTTGCAATTTCGCTCCAACACATTTGAAAGGGCGGCCCGACAAAGGCCGCCCTTTTCCGCCGACGGTTATGCCGCCCACCCCGAATCCCCTTGCTACATGGTCCGAAAGGGCGCATACGGGACGGGCTTTATTCGATCTTTCGACCTTCTGTCTTCCCTCGGGCTGTCAGACGCGACCTTGACACGACCCTGAGCCAGGCCACCGCAGTTCCGCGGGTGGCGACTTTCGACAGGAGATCTCACGATGGCCAACGGCACCGTGAAATGGTTCAACGCCACCAAAGGCTTCGGCTTCATTGCACCCGAGGGTGGCACCAAGGACGTGTTCGTCCACATCACCGCGCTCGAGCGCGCCGGCATCCGTTCGCTGGCTGACGGTCAGGCCGTCACCTTCGATCTGGAACGTGACCGCAACGGCCGCGAATCCGCGATGAACCTCGCTCTGGCATAAGCTGCCTAAGCACGCATTCGAAAAGGGCGGCCCCCGGGCCGCCCTTTTTCATTCTTCGGTCTTCTCTTCTTCAATCCCATAGCGGCTCAACACCCCGCTCTGCGTCATAAAGAAGATGAACAAAGCCGCCGTCAGCCCAAACGTCTTGAAATTCACCCACGCCTCGGTCGACATCAGCCGCCACACCGCCTCATTCGCCACCGCAAGGCCAAAGAAGAACGCGCATAGCCGCCGGGTCAGGATCATCCACCCCTCCGGCTGTAAGGCCAGTGCCTCTTCCATCACCACCTGCAAATAGCTTTGCCCGCGCAGCAGGCCAAAGGCCAGGATGCCGCCGAACAGCACATAGATCATCGTGGGCTTCATCTTGAAGAAACGATCATCGTTCAGCCAGACCGATAGCCCCCCGAACAACACCACCAGCACCACGGTTGCCACCTGCATCTTCGACAGCTTGCCCGACAACCACCACAGGATGCCCGTCGTGATCAGCATCAGAGGAATGAACAGCGCGGTCACCACGATGAACCCGTCATACTCCGCGCTGCCAAAGGTAAAGACCTGGTCCTTCAGCTTCACATAGCCCGCAAAGAACAGCGCAACCGGCCCCAGTTCCAGCGCCAGCTTCAGCGCAGGGTGAACCTTCTTCCCAGAGGTAGTCTCAGGCGTCTTGTCAGACATGTTGTCTCGCATCCCTTCTACGGCTCACCCGATCTGCACCAGAACCGCTCCCAGCGCAATCAACCCCATCAGCGCGGCCCGGAGCATGCCCACCTTTTCGCCCAACACCGCCCAGCCGATCATGGCGGCAAAGACGGTGGATGTTTCGCGCAGCGCCGCCACCTCGCCCACCCGGCCCAAACGCGTGGCCAGCATCACGCCACCAAAGCTGACGAATGCCACCAGCGCCCCGATCACGCCGCGCAGCACCAGCGGGCGCAAGGGCGGCAACACCGCAAGGCCCCGCATCAGCCGGACCGCCATCAATGTGGGAAAATCCACCGCCGTGATCAGAAAGAACCACGCCAGAAAGGTGAAAGGGTCCGGCGTCAGCCTTATGCCCCAGGCGTCATAGGTGGTATAGACCGCGACCAGCAGCCCCCCCGCCAGCGCCCAGCCCAACCCCGCATACAGCGCCCGCCGCCCGATCCGCACGCCCCGCAGGTTCACCACAGCCAGCATCAGGATCGCCCCTGACAGCAGCGCGACGCCCCCCCATTGCAGCGCCCGGTAATGCTCACCCAGAAACAGCGCCGCAAAGGCCAGCGTCACCAGCGGCCCCGTCCCCCGTACCACCGGATAGACCACCGTATAGGCCGCCCGCTCATAGGCCAGCGCCATGGTCAGCTTGTAGGCAAAGTGAATTCCCAGCGCGCCCAGCAAGACCAGCCATTCAAACCCTTGCGGCCAAGGCACCGCGAACAAGGCAACCGGAGCAATCAGCAGAAAAATCCAGATATCAATCGACGCCCGCGTCACCCAAGGGTCATGCTGCCCCTTCTGCAACGCCCCAAACACCGCATGGGCCATGGCCGACATCAGCGCAAGGCACAGCGCCAGCGTCACGCCCGCAGGCGTGCCCGCGATGGAAAGCAGCCACTCTGTCACGCCGCCTCACGCGCGCCCTGCATCAACCGTCCAACCCCACCAGCGCCTTGGCGAAATCTTCCGGGTCAAAAGGCGACAGATCGTCGATCTGCTCACCCACTCCGATGGCATGGATGGGCAATCCGAACTTATCGGCCAGCGCGACCAGAACGCCGCCCTTTGCCGTGCCATCCAGCTTGGTCATCACCAACCCCGTCACATCCGCAATCTTGCGGAAAATCTCCACCTGCGAAATTGCGTTTTGCCCCGTCGTCGCATCCAGAACGAGCAGCGTGTTATGCGGCGCGGTTGCATCGACCTTGCGGATCACCCGCACGATCTTGGCCAGTTCCTCCATCAGATCCTGCCGGTTCTGCAACCGCCCCGCCGTGTCGATCAAAAGCAGATCCGCGCCCTGTTCCTGCGCCTTGGTCAAGGCGTCAAAGGCGAGGCTGGCCGGGTCCGATCCCTCCGGCGCGGTCAGCACCGGCACCCCTGCCCGCTGCCCCCAGATCTGCAACTGCTCCACCGCCGCCGCGCGGAACGTATCGCCTGCCGCGATCACTACCGATTTCCCCGCCGCCTTGAACTGAGACGCCAGCTTCCCGATTGTCGTGGTCTTGCCCGACCCGTTCACGCCCACCACCAGCACCACCTGCGGCCGCTTGGGGTAAATCGGCAAAGGCCGCGCCACAGGTTCCATGATCCGCGTCACCTCATCCGCCAGCGCGATCTTCAACTCGCGGGTGGAAACGCGCTTGCCGAACCGCCCCTCGGCAATGTTCGCCGTCACCCGCATCGCCGTATCCACGCCCATATCGGCCTGGATCAGCACTTCTTCCAAACTTTCCAGCATGGCATCATCGACGATCCGCCGCGGCTCCTCAACCGCTCCACCGCCACCGAAAAGACGCCCCAGCAACCCCGGCTTCGCCTCAGCCTTTGCTTCAACGTTCGGCTCAACCCGCGGCTCTGGCGCGACGGGCTGCACCGCCACAGGTGCCTCCACCACGCTGGGCATCGCAGTTTCAGCGGCCTCAGGCGGGGTCGCATCCTCGGCGACCAGCGCCTCCAGCCCCTCGCCGATCTTGTCCGAAGACCGGAACATCTTGTCGCGCAGTTTCTTGAAGAAGGACATGCCGCCCCTTTCCGCCATTGGCCTTTCCGTCACCTAATCCCTTCCACACCGCAACGGAAGTCCCGACCGCACCGCTCGCCACAGAGAACCTTTCAAACCCTGCCATTTCACCTTGGCAAAATACCCATTCAACACCTCCGCCGCCGCGACAATGACGACCAACCCCGCCCCCGTGACGCAAGCCCACGCGCCTGCTATCTTCCCCCAGTGATGAGTAACCCCGCCGCCCGTTCGCCCCTTCCGATGACCGCCTTCGCTGCGGCCACCCTCGCGCCCGTCCCGCTCCTCGCCCTCGGTGTCGCTGCGGGCGGCCCATGGCTCTGGGCGGCACTCCTCTACATGGGCCTGCTGTCGATCCTGCTCGACCAGATCCTCCCCCTCGTGGACGCGGCCCCTGATGAGGGCACGGAATTTCCCGCCGCCGACAGCCTCCTCCTGCTCCTCGGCCTCATCGCCCTCGTCTTGCCGCCTTTGGCGATTTTCGGGGCCACCAGCGCCAACCTGACGCTCCCGGAGAAAGCCGCCCTCCTTTTCGCCACCGGCCTCTGGCTGGGCCAGATCGCCCACCCCACCGCACATGAGCTGATCCACCGCCCCGCCCGGCGTCATGTCCGCCTCGGCATCCTCGTCTATGCGTGGATGTTGATCGGCCATCACACCTCCAGCCACCGCCTCGTCCATCACCGCCATGTTGCCACGCCAGACGATCCCGCCACCGCCCGCCGGGGAATGGGCTTCTGGCGCTACCTGCCCCGCGCCTCTATCGGAGCGTTTCGCGCGGGCTTCGCCGCCGAGGCCGACCTGCGCCGCCGCAGCCCCCAGCCCGGACTGCATCCCTATTTCCGCTATGCCCTGCTCTCTGCCGCCGCCCTGACGCTCGCGTTGGCAATCGGTGGCTCCACGGGCCTGCTGCTCTGGATCGCCCTCGCCGCCCATGCCCAGATCCAGATTCATCTGTCAGACTACGTCCAACATTACGGCCTGACACGGGCCACAGGCTCGGATGGCCGCATCGAACCGGTCAACGCTCGCCATTCCTGGAACACCGCGCATTGGTTTTCCTCGGCCCTGCTCCTGAACGCCCCGCGCCATTCCGACCACCACAGCAACCCCTCCCGCCCCTACCCGGCCCTCCGCCTGCCCGAGGATGCCCCCCGCCTGCCATGGCCCCTGCCGCTGGCCTGCACCATCGCGCTCTTCCCGCCACTCTGGCGGCGCCTGATGAAACCCCATCTCGCCCGCTGGGCCGAAACCCCGCCCCCAACACAGCCGTGACTGGCCAAACAGCCCGCGCTCTGGCATGGTCCCGTCGTCTGAACGGAGCGACCATGCGCCTTGCCACCTTGACCTTCTGCCTCGCCCTCGCCGCACCTGCCGTGGCCCAAGACCTGCTGCAGGTCGCCGATTCTCCCCTCAGCGCCGCCGAGTTCGAGGCCTATGCCACCGGCAAAACCCTTTCCTACGCGCAGGACGGCGTGGTCTGGGGATCAGAGCAGTATCTGACGAACCGCCGTGTGATCTGGGCCTTCACCGAAGATGAATGCCAATACGGCCACTGGTTCGAAGAACAGGGCAACATCTGCTTTCTCTATGACAACGACCTGCAAGCACAATGCTGGCGCTTCTTCCGCGAAGACAGCGGCCTGCGCGCGATTTTCATGGGCTCCGATGGTGGTACCTCGTTGTCTGAGGTGGACCAAAGCGACCAACCGCTCAACTGCCCCGGCCCGGATGTCGGCGTCTGATCGCATCAAACTTCATCGAAGAAGTTTGCAAGAATGCTTTAGGATTTTAGCACCTTAGAACAGGCTTCCCTGTTCCGGCCCGCCATCCGTCTTCCGCGCTCGCGGCTTGCCGCCCAGCGTCATCCGCCCATCGGCAAACTCGATTTCCAAAGTCGCCGCCTTCTCGGCCCCGGCCTTGGTCGTAACCACCGCGCCATCGCCGCGCACCACGGCATAGCCGCGCCGCAACGTCTCGGCATAGCCCAACGTCGCCCGCGTCCGGTCCAACGCCTCCAGCCGCTGCTCCAACGCCCGGAACCGCGTATCCGGCACGGCCTCTAGCCGCTCGGCCAATCCCACCAACTTCTCGCGGCCCTTGCGAACATCCTTCGCCGCATCAGCGATCACCCGCGTTAGCGAAGGCACCAGCCGTCCCGCCAGCCCGTCTAGCCGTGCCCTCAATCGTTCGCCCCGTCGCTCGGCCTGAACATCCAGTTTTGCTTCACGCTCACCCAAATCGCGCCGCCGATGCGCGACCAGCCCCAGCAGCAGTTCGGGTCGCACCAGCCCCGCCCGCGCCTCATAGATCTGCCGCTTGCGCGCCGCAGCCATCCCCAGCCCAGCACCGAGACGCCCGCCCCACAGGTCCAATCGCTGCGCTGCCGTCTGCGTCAACACCTCCGGTCGCGGCAAGGCCCGGCCCAGATCGCGCAACCGCTGCCCGCGCAACCCCACGCCAGCCACAGCCGCTCGCACCGCCCGCGCGCCCAACCCATCCACCGCCGCCAACAGTTCCAGCCGCACCGGCACCGCCATCTCCGCTGCCGCGGTCGGCGTCGGCGCGCGGCGGTCGGCGGCAAAATCGATCAACGTCGTATCTGTCTCATGCCCCACGGCGGAAATCAGTGGAATTTCTGACGCAGCCGCCGCCCGCACCACAATCTCTTCGTTGAACCCCCACAGATCCTCCAGCGATCCGCCCCCTCGCGCCACGATGATCAGGTCCGGGCGCGGCACCGGCCCCCCCGGTGCAATGGCGTTGAACCCCCGGATCGCGGCAGCCACCTCCGGCGCACAAGCCTGCCCCTGCACTGCCACCGGCCAGATCAGCACATGACGCGGAAAGCGATCCCGCAGCCGATGCAGGATATCCCGGATCACCGCGCCAGACGGCGAAGTCACCACACCGATCACCCCCGGCAGAAACGGGACCGCCTTCTTGCGATCCGCATCAAACAGCCCCTCGGCCGCCAGCGCCGCGCGGCGCTTTTCCAGCATGGCCATCAAGGCGCCGGCGCCCGCTGGGGCCACATCCTCGACGATCAGCTGATACTTCGACTGCCCCGGAAAGGTGGTCATCCGCCCCGTGGCCACAACCTCCATCCCCTCCTCGGGCCGGACCTGCATCTTCGCAACCTGCCCTTTCCAGCTGATCGCCGCGATCACGCTGCGATCATCCTTCAGGTCAAAGTAAAGATGCCCCGAAGCAGGCCGCGACACCCGCCCCACCTCGCCCCGCACACGGACAAGGCCGAACTCCCCCTCGATCACCCGCTTCACCGCACCGGAAAGCTCCGACACGGTATACTCCGGCTGATTGCCTTGAGGGGCGGGCGTGGGGTCTTCGAACAGGTCCATCAGTCGTCACCCCCATCTGCACCACCATCGAAAAGATTGGTCGTCTCGTTGTTTCCGTGTCGCGAGCGTCCTCCCCTCTCTCTGGGAGAAAGGTAAACGGCTACGCCGCCCACGACGAACACAGCAACAATCGTCAGGAAGATGATATCACCAGTTCCCATGTCCTTGCCCTCTACCTGCGCCAACCCTATGACACCGAAACCGAAAGTCCAAGCGGGGGCGCAGCCATGAACATCCTCATCCTCGGCTCCGGTGGCCGCGAACATGCCCTTGCCTGGGCGGTCAAACAGAACCCGAAGACTGACCGCCTCATCGTGGCCCCCGGCAATGCGGGCATCGCCCTGCTCGCCGAATGCGCCGATATCGACATCCTGTCGGGTCAGACCGTGGTCACCTTCTGCGAAGAAAACGCCATCGACTTCGTCATCATCGGCCCCGAAGCCCCCCTCGCCGCAGGCGTGGCTGATGCCACCCGCGCGGCCGGCCTGCTCACCTTCGGCCCCTCGGCCGAGGCCGCAAAACTCGAAGCCTCCAAATCCTTCACCAAGGAAATCTGCGACGCCTGTGCCGCCCCCACCGCCGCCTATGCCCGTTTCACCGAAGCCGCCCCGGCCCGCGACTACGTCCGCGCACAGGGCGCCCCCATTGTGGTCAAGGCCGACGGTCTCGCCGCAGGCAAGGGTGTCATCGTCGCGATGACCGAAGCCGAAGCGATCGCCGCCATTGACGACATGTTCGGCGGCGAATTCGGCGCGGCAGGCGCCGAAGTGGTGATCGAGGAATTCATGACGGGCGAAGAAGCCTCCTTCTTCATCCTCACCGATGGCACCACCGCACTTCCCATCGGCACAGCCCAAGACCACAAGCGTGTAGGCGATGGCGACACCGGCCCCAACACCGGCGGCATGGGCGCCTATTCCCCCGCCCCGGTCCTATCCGACGCCATCGCAGCCCGCGCGATGGAAGAAATCGTCCTTCCAACCATCCGCGAAATGGCGCGGCGCGGCACGCCCTATCAGGGCGTCCTCTACGCCGGTCTGATGATCGAAAACGGCCAAGGCCGCCTTGTCGAATACAACGCCCGCTTCGGCGACCCGGAATGCCAAGTGTTGATGATGCGCCTTGGCGCACAAGCGCTGGACCTCCTCCTCGCCTGCGCCGAAGGCCGCCTCGATCAGGCCCACGTCAACTGGGCCGATGACCACGCCCTCACCGTCGTCATGGCCGCCAAGGGCTATCCGGGCAGCTACCGCAAAGGGACAGAGATCAGGGGCTTAGACACCCTCCCCGAAACCTCCTCCCAGATGGTCTTCCACGCCGGCACCACTGCCCGCGACGGCCAGATCACCGCGACCGGGGGCCGCGTCCTCAACGTCACCGCGCGCGGGGCAACTCTGGTCGAGGCACAAAGGAAAGCCTACGCCATGGTCGATGCCATCGACTGGTCTGAAGGCTTCTGCCGCCGCGATATCGGCTGGCGCGCCCTTTAGAACAACCGCAACTGATCCCCCGGCAAAACGGGTGGCCGAAACAGATCGCAACGCAACGGCGGCAACACCTGCGCCAACCCCAACCGCGCCACCGCCTTGTCGAACCGCTGCGCGATCAGGCCCGCAAACAGCCCCTCGCCCCGCATCCGCTTGCCCCATTCGGCATCGTAATCCTTGCCGCCCCGCGCCTCACGCACCCGCGCCATCACCTTGCCCGCCCGCCCCGGTTCCGCCTCCACAAGCCAGTCCCGCCAAAGCCCCGCCACCTCCAGCGGCAGGCGCAGCATGATCCACGACGCCCCCAGAGCACCGGCCTCCTTCGCCGCCGCCAATATCCCCTCCATCTCGTGATCCGTCAGACCGGGGATCACGGGCGAGACCATCACCCGCACCGGCACCCCCGCCGCGCTCAGCCGCCTTATCACCTCCAGCCGCCGCGCGGGCAGCGCAGCCCGTGGCTCCATCCGCCGCGACAGGCCCGCATCCAGCGTCGTCACCGATACCCCCACCCGCAAAAGCCCCTTGGCCGCCATCGGCGCCAGCAGGTCCAGATCGCGCTCGATCAATGTCCCCTTGGTGGTGATCGCCAGCGGATGATCACAGGCGGCCAACACCTCCACCACCTCACGCATCACGCGATACTCCGCCTCGCAGGGCTGGTACGGGTCGGTATTCGTTCCAATCGCCACGGTCGCCACCCGATAGGCCTTTGCCCGCAACTCTCGCGCCAGCACCGCCCCGATCCCCGGCCGCGCAATCAGCTTCGTCTCGAAATCCAGCCCCGGCGACAGGTTCAGATAGGCGTGCGTCGGCCGCGCGAAACAATACACGCAGCCATGCTCGCACCCCCGATAGGGATTGACCGACCGATCAAAAGGCAGATCCGGCGACCGGTTGTAACTCAAGGCCGACCGCGCTCGCTCCACTCGCACCTCGGTGCGAACCAGATGGTCTTCCACCGGCTCCCAGCCATCGGAAAACCCGGCCACGCCATGCGCCTCATACCGACCTGCCGCATTCGACAGCACCCCCCGCGCCCGCACCCTGCGCCCCGGCAACATCCCATCCGCTTTTTCCATGGCCTAAAATAGAACAAAACAGAAACATCTGTCACGCCTATTTCACCGCCAATCCTTTTGCGACCCCTTGCTGTCGGCTTTCATTCGGGGCATGTCGCTATCCGATAAGTCTGCACGCCGCTTTCGGATCATGCAGACTGTGACTGCATACCCCAAAGGGAACGCCACCATGGCCGACGAAGACGAGATCATCCTTTCCGAACTCTCCGACGACGAACTCGTCCTGCAAATGCATGACGACCTCTACGATGGCCTGAAGGAAGAGATCGAGGAAGGCGTCAACATCCTCATCGCCCGTGGCTGGACGCCCTACGATGTCCTGACCAAGGCCCTTGTCGCCGGGATGACGATCGTCGGCGCCGACTTCCGCGACGGCATCCTCTTCGTGCCCGAAGTGCTGCTCGCCGCCAACGCCATGAAGGCCGGGATGTTCATCCTCAAGCCGCTTCTGGTGGAAACCGGAGCCCCTCGCATGGGCAAGATGGTCATCGGCACCGTCAAGGGCGACATCCACGACATTGGCAAGAACCTTGTCGCCATGATGATGGAAGGCGCGGGCTTCGAAGTGCTCGACCTCGGCATCAACAACTCGGTCGAAAAATACCTCGACGCGTTGGAGGCTGAAAAGCCCGATATCCTTGGCATGTCGGCCCTACTGACCACGACTATGCCCTACATGAAGGTCGTGATCGACACGATGAAAGAAAAGGGCCTGCGCGACGATTACATCGTCCTCGTCGGTGGCGCGCCGCTGAACGAAGAATTCGGCAAGGCCATTGGGGCCGATGCCTATTGCCGGGATGCCGCCGTTGCGGTGGAAACCGCCAAGCAATTCGTCGCCCGCAAGCACAACCAGATCGGCGCCTGACGCGCCTTCCCCCTCCCCCGCTCTGTGGGGGAGGGTCGGGGTGGTGGTAGCCACCAGACCATGATGCTGCCCCCCTCATCACCCTTCCGCGACATGCCCTTGGCTTTTCTGCCTTTCAGGCTCATCTATAAGGGGAAAGGATGCCGCTCATGATGCCGCTCACCCATTTCCTCGCTCTCATCACCTTCGTGATCCTCGCTGCAGGCCTTACGATCGGCCTCGCCGTCTGGGCCGACCTGCCGCTGGTGGCCCTGGGCCTTGCCGCGCTGGCCGGAAGCCTGATCCTCGGCGCACGGCAATGGCGCTGATCGGCGATACCGCACCCCTTGACGACACTACGCTAACCGAACAGGGCCTCGCCCCCGCAGCACAGGGCCGTGTCCTGCTCATCGCCTGCGGCGCACTGGCCCATGAAATCCTCGCCCTGAAAAAGACCAACGGCTGGGACCACCTCGATCTACAATGCCTGCCCGCCAACCTGCACCTCTGGCCCGACCGCATCCCGGCGGCGGTTGAATCCGCCGTAACCCAGCACCGCGCCGCCTATGATGATATCTTCATCGTCTACGCCGATTGCGGCACCGGCGGCCTGTTGCTGCAAAAGTGCAAGGATCTGGGGGTCGACATGGTCGAAGGCCCGCATTGTTATTCGTTTTTTGAAGGCAATGCCACCTTCGCAGAAAAGGCAGAAACCGAATTCACCGCCTTCTACCTGACTGATTTTCTCGTCCGCCAGTTCGATGCTTTCGTCTGGCGCCCCATGGGCCTCGACCGCCACCCCGAACTGCGCGACATGTATTTCGGCAATTACACCAAACTCGTCTATCAGGCCCAACTCGACGATCCCGCGCTGGATGCCAAGGCCCGCGACTGCGCCGCTCGCCTTGGCCTCACCTATGAGCGGAGATTGACCGGTTACGGCGATCTGGCCACCAGCCTCGCCCGCGTCGCTGGCCCCTGACGCCCGCCTCCCCTATCCTGCGCCACAAAGCAGGACAGGCCATGACACCCGAAGATTTTCCCCGCGCCTTCGCCACCGCCTTCTCGGCGCAGGATGCCGCAAGCCTTGCCGCGCTGATGGAGGAAGAGGCCGATCTCATCACCCCCACCGGCCAGTTTGCCGAAGGCCGCCCCGCGATCGAAGCGGCCCTTGCGGCGGAATTCGCCGGGGTTTTCCGAAATGCACGTCTGGTGAAGGGCAAGCTGCGCCTGCGCGCAATCGGCCCCGGTGCCGCGCTGATCACCCAACGCTACGTCGTGACCGGCGCAAAAAATGAAAGCGGGGCAGACCTGCCCCGCTGTGCGCTTGTGCTGACCGCGACCCTCGCCGCCACACCCTCAGGCTGGCTGGCGCTCGCGGCGCAATTGTCGATCCTAACGGATTAGCCGTCAAACCGACGGAACATCCCGCGGTCGATCTGCCGCTGACGGAATTCCAGATCAACCCGGTTCGCCGCCCCGTTCAGATATTCCCGCTCCAGCTCTGCCGCCGTGGGCAGGTGAAAGGCGCTGATAAAACTTTTCACACGTTCAAACATTTTCTTTTTTCCTTCTGCCGATGACAGAAAGATAGGATGCCGCAACGCAGCATTCTACCCATGCAAATGCGAAACCCGCCATGCGCCGACGTCATGCCTCAGCGCTGCATTTCCGGGCAATCACCCGGCGACTACGCTGACAAAAGCGCCCGCGCCGCGTCGCGCGCGGCCTCTGTGACGGTATCCCCCGCCAGCATGCGCGCCACTTCCTCCACCCGCGCCGCCGGATCCAGCGGCGTCACGGTGGACAGGGTCATCTCGCCCGCCACCCGCTTCTCCACCCGCCAATGCGCGCCGCCCAGCGCCGCCACCTGCGGCGAATGGGTCACCACCAGAACCTGGCACCCCTCGGCCAGCGCCTTCAACCGCCGCCCCACGGCATCCGCCGTCGCCCCGCCCACGCCTCGGTCGATCTCATCAAAGATCATCGTCAGGCCGGGTGCATCCCCGGTCAGGCACACTTTCAGCGCCAGCAGAAACCGGCTCAATTCCCCGCCCGATGCGATCCGGTTCAGCGGCCCCGACGGCGCGCCGGGGTTCGTCGCCACAGTGAATGTCACCGCATCCACGCCCTCCGGCCCCGGCTCCCCCGCGCTCACCTCGGTGGCGAACACCGCGCGCTCCATCTTCAGCGGCGCCAGTTCCGCCGCCATCGCCAGATCCAGCCGCTTCGCCGCCGCTACCCGCGCCGCCGTCACCCGGCTTGCCTCCGCCGCATAGGCCGCCTCAGCCTGCACCACTGTCTTAGCCTTGGCAGCAATCCCCGCTGCTCCGCCATCCAGCGCAGCGAGCCGCCCCCGCAGATCTTCGGCAAACCCGCCCAGATCATCAGGCAAAACCCCATGCTTGCGCGCCAGCGCCCGGATCGCGAACAGCCGCTCTTCCAGCGCCTCCAACTCGGACGGGTTGAAATCCAGCGCCGCCAGACAGTCCTCCACCCCCTGCTGCGCCTCGCCCAACTCGATCAGCGCCCGGTCCAGCGCCGCAAGCGCGCCCTCAAGCTGCCCCTCCGCCCGGTCCGCCGCGCCTTCCAGCCAGCGCACGGCATCCCGCATCATCCCTTCCGCCGCCTGATCCGACAGCGCCTGGTGCGCCCGCGCGATGTCCGCGCGGATCTTCTCAGCCCCCTGCATCATGCGCCGCCGCGCATCCAGACTGGCTTCCTCGCCGGCTTCGGGGTTCAGCTTGTCCAACTCGGCAACAGCATGCCGCAGGAATTCCTCTTCCTTCCGCGCCGCCGCCAAGGCCGCTTCGGCCTGCGCCAGATCAGCGCGCGCCGCCGATTGCGCCCGCCATGCGGCCCGCAACGGCCCCAGATCCAGCCCCGCAAAGGCATCCAACAGCGACCTATGCCCGCGCGGGTTCAACAACCCCCGGTCATCATGCTGCCCATGCAGTTCCACCAGCGTCTCGGAAAGATCGCGCAGCACCTCGCCCGACACGCGCCGATCATTGACCCATGCCGTCTTGCGCCCATCGACGGCATTCACCCGCCGCAGGATCAACTCGCCATCCTCGGCCACGATCCCCGCCGCCTCCAGCACGCCATGCGCCGCATGATCGCCGGGCAGATCGAACACCGCCGTCACACTGCCCTGTTCGGCCCCCTGCCGCACCAGCTCCGCTCGGCCACGCCAGCCCAACACAAACCCCAGCGCATCCAGCAGGATGGATTTCCCGGCCCCCGTTTCACCAGTCAAAACGTTCAGGCCCGGCCGGAACTCAAGGTCCAGCCGGTCAATGATCAAAACATCCCGGATTTCGAGCGTCCGCAGCACGCGCCTGCCCCCGTTGACGGGCCTTAGCCCGTCACAACCACTCGCCCTTGACCATCTGGCGATAGACTGACCGCAGCCAGCTATCTCCCACCGCCTCGGGGTTCAACCCACGGCCCTTCAACAGCCGGAAGCTGTCATCATAGAAGGGCGACGCCTGATAGTTATAGCCAAGGATAGCCCCGGCCGTCTGCGCTTCTTGCGTGAAGCCCAGCGCCAGATACGCCTCCACCAAACGGTGCAGCGCTTCGGCGGTATGCGTCGTGGTCTGGAAATCCTGCACCACACTGCGGAACCGGTTGATCGCCGCCGTGTAATTCCCGCGCTTCAGGTAATAGCGCCCGATTTCCATTTCCTTGGCGGCCAGATGGTCGAACGCCAATTCAAATTTCAGCATCGCCGACCGCGCATAGTCGCTGTCGGGGTATTGCTCGATCACGTCGCGCATCCCGGTCAACGCCTGGAAGGTCACACCCTGATCGCGGCCCACATCATCGATCTGGTCGTAATAGCTCAAGGCCATTAGATAGAGCGCATAAGGCGCATCCTCGTCACCCGGATAGAAATCCAGATACCGCTGCGACGCCGCCCGTGATTCTTCGTATTTCTTGGCCTTGTGATAACTGAACGCCTGCATGATCAGCGCGCGCTTGGCGAATTCCGAATAGGGATACAGCCGCTCCACTTCCTGGAAGTAGCGGATCGCCTCATCCGGTCGCCGTGCAGAGGCAAGCCGCAACTCGCCCTGCTTGAAAATCTCTTCGGCTGTATAGGTGTCGAGGGGGCGCTCTTGCTGCCCGCCGCATGCCGTCAGTGCCGAGGCAAGCACCGCTATGCCCAGGAACCGAACGCCCGACTTCACGACTGCCATCTTCCGCCTACCCCACGTCATTCCTTACACGCGCCGGGGCTGCCCGCCGCGCCCGTGTTCTTGCAGACGTCCTAGCACAGAAAAATCCGGGGCGCAAAACGGCTTTCGTGCTTCACGCAACCGTCAGGCACGGTTCGGCAAATCCGCCTCATGCACACCGACGCCCGGCAGCTTGCATCCGGTCTGTTCGCCCACCTCAACCATGGTCCAGGCATCCGGCGCGGCAAACAGAGCACGCAGCAACTTGTTGGTCAGCGCATGGCCCGCCCGGATTCCGGTGTAGCGGCCCAGAATCGGCGATCCGGCAAGGAACAGATCCCCCATCGCATCCAGCATCTTGTGACGCACCGGCTCGTCGCTATAGCGCAACCCGCCGGGGCTCAGCACCTGATCACCGTCGAACACGACCGCATTCTCAAGCGTGCCACCCAGCGCAAGGCCATTGGCCCGCATCGCATCCACATCCGATTGGCGGCAGAACGTCCGGCTGTCGGAAAGTTCGCGCACAAAGGCCCCGTTGGCCAGGCTCATCCGCTTTTCCTGCCGCCCGATGGCCGCCTCGGAAAAGTCGATAGCAAAATTCATTTCCAGATTGTCCGCGGGCTCCAGCCGCGCCATGGCCTCGCCATCGCGTACTTCAATCGTACGCAGCACACGTATGGCCCGCACCACGGCATCCTGCCCGGTAATCCCGGCCTCAAGGAAACCCTCGACAAACGGCATCGCCGACCCATCAAGGATCGGCACTTCCGGCCCATCAATCTCAATCAGCGCGTTATGGATGGCACAGCCTGACAGCGCCGCCATCACATGCTCGATGGTGGAAACCGAAATCCCGTCGACATTGGCCACCAGCGTGCACAGCTTGGACGGGATCACCTGATCCCACAGCGCCGCCACCCGCGCCTCGCCCTCAGTCACATCCGTGCGCAGGAAAACGATCCCGTGTCCCGTCTGCGCCGGGCGAACAGTCATCCGCACCGGCTTGCCGCCATGCAGGCCAAGCCCGGTAAAAGTGACAGCTGTTTTCAAAGTGCGTTGCAAGGTCGGTTCGTCCCGGTCTCGTTTCTTTTTGCTCTTCGGGCGGGGCCCGTACGCAAGCGTCACCCCCACGGGGCTCCACGGATTGTTAGTTAAGTTGCTGCACCTGCAAACTCAACTCACTCTTTGTGACGGAGTGTGACAAACACAAAAACCCCGTAACCGTCTGTTTTCGCATGGAAAAGCCCGGCCCTCACGGGCCGGGCTTCATCCAGTGTTACATCCCCTGCAACGGGCTGTCAGTTCGCCTGACGGCGCAGGAACGCCGGAATCTCGATCCGTTCCTGATCAGCGTTCATTTCCGGCTCGTCATCATAGCCCTGAACCTGCGGCTGCTGGCGCACCGCATTGGACTGTGCCTCACCATGGCCACCGCCGGCCATGCGGTTGATCAGCGATCCGATCCCAAAGCGCGGACGCGGGGCCTCGGCCTGCCGTGCCGCAGGGGCCTGCACGCGCGGCGGCTGGGCCGCTGGCGGGCGCGCTTGTCCCTGCATTCCCGGTGCTTTGCTGACAGCGGCCTGCAACCGCGCCAAAGCTTCGGGCGTCGGCGTTCCGGGCGCACGCTGCGGGCGCGGCGCCATAAAGCTGCCGGCGTCCTGATCAAGCGCTGCGGTTGCACGCTGCTGCGGCGCAGGTTGCGGCGCGGGCTGCGGGCGATAGGCCGGGGGCGGCATGTCATCCGCCATATCCATTTCCGGCTCTGCTTCAAAAGACGGCGCCGGATCGAACAGCGAAGGCTCAGGCGCGGCCTGCATCATGACAGGTTCCGGCTGCGGCGCTGGCGCCGGGGCCACTTGCTGCACCGTCACCGGCACTTCACGGCGCGGCTCATGCGTGGGCTGCTGCAACGGGGCCGCCATGCTGCGGCGGGCCACAGGGGCCTCTTGCTTGGCGGCTTTGCTCACATCAATCCCGGTCGCCACGACCGACACACGGATCGCGCCTTCCATCGTCTCATCAAGGGTCGAACCCACGATGATATTCGCCTCCGGGTCCACCTTTTCGCGGATGATGTTGGCCGCTTCGTCCAGCTCGAACAGCGTCAGATCATAGCCGCCAGTGATGTTGATCAGCACGCCCTTCGCACCGTTCAGCGAAATCTCGTCCAGCAGCGGGTTGGCAATCGCCTTCTCGGCGGCCTGCACGGCGCGGTCTTCGCCCATCGCCTCGCCCGTACCCATCATGGCCTTGCCCATCTCGTCCATCACGGCGCGGACATCGGCAAAGTCTAGGTTGATCAGGCCGGGGCGAACCATCAGGTCCGTCACACCCTTCACACCCTGATACAGCACGTCATCGGCCATGGCGAAGGCCTCAGTAAAGGTCGTGCGCTCATTGGCCAGACGGAACAGGTTCTGGTTCGGAATGATGATCAGCGTATCCACGACCTTCTGAAGGGCTTCGATCCCGTCCTCGGCCTGCTTCATCCGCTTGGCACCCTCGAACTGGAACGGCTTCGTCACCACACCAACCGTCAGCACACCCAATTCCCGCGCCGCCTGCGCGATGATCGGCGCAGCACCCGTCCCGGTGCCGCCGCCCATGCCTGCGGTGATGAAACACATGTGCGCGCCCGCCAGATGATCGACGATCTCTTCGATCGTCTCCTCCGCCGCAGCTGCGCCAACCTGCGGCCGCGCACCGGCGCCCAGGCCTTCAGTCACTTTCAAACCCATCTGGATGCGCGAATGCGCCCGGCTGTGCTTCAGCGCCTGCGCATCCGTGTTCGCCACAACAAACTCGACCCCTTCCAGGTTCTTGTCGATCATGTTGTTCACGGCGTTCCCGCCTGCCCCACCAACGCCAAAGACGGTGATGCGCGGCTTCAGCTCTTCCTGCTGCGAGGTCATCATCAGATTAAGGGTCATTGCCACTCCGCCTGCTGTACGTTGGTTCGCCGTTTTTTGTGTTCCGGCTGTTAGTCGCGCCTGTCCCGGGCGCAGGAATCCGAATTTATCCACGATTCTATCCACAAGGTGCCGTCAGGTCACGCAAAAAACATCGAAACGCCACAAAATATGGGGAACTGTATCCCACATTAAGCGGGATTTCGCCAGTACTACTGTATATGGTCGTTACCAGTTGTCCTTGAACCATTTGAAGGCCCTCTTCAGCGACCGCGCGGGATACCGCTCACTCGGAATTTCAAAATCCCACCACTCGTCTTGCGGATGCGCCGCGAACAGGCACAGGCCCACCGCGCTGGCGAAAGCCGCTCCCGTCGCTGCCTGCGGCAGACCCTGCACCCGCAACGGACGGCCCAGCCGCACCTGCTGGCCCAGAATGCGCGCAGCAAGTCCGTCCAACCCCGGAATCTGGCTCGCGCCGCCCGTCAGCACGATCTGCTGGCTCGGCAGGTAATCAAACCCCGCCGCATCCAGCCGCGACCGCGCCTCTTCCAGAATTTCTTCGACCCGTGGCCGCATGATCCCGATCAGCTCTGTCCGGCTGATCTGGCGGCGGTCCTTCTCCCAGTCGCCGCTTTCGCCCCCGGTCTCGATCATCTCGCGGTCATCCATGCTGGTGGCATAAACGCCGCCATGCTTGGTCTTGATCTTCTCGGCCATCGACATCGGGATCTGCAAACCCTTGGAGATGTCCGATGTCACATGATCCCCGCCCAACCGGACGGAATCCGCAAAGATCATGTGTTTCTTCATAAAGATCGAAATGCCGGTCGATCCGCCGCCCATATCGATACAGGCCGCACCCAACTCCTGCTCATCCTCTACCATCGAGGATATCCCCGACACATAGGCAGATGACGCAATCCCCGCCAACTCCAGATCACAGCGCTGGATGCAATACAGCAGGTTCTGCACCACCGCCCCGTCAACCGACAGAAGATGCATGTCGCAGGCCAGCCGATTGCCGATCTGCCCGCGCGGATCGCCCAGCCCCGTGCGGTGATCCAGCGCAAAGTTCACCGGCTGCGCGTGCAGCACCTCGCGCCCCGGCCCAAGGTCCGGAACATCACAGGCGGCCAGCACATTGGCCACGTCCTGCTCGGTCACCACCGAATCCTGCAGATCCCATTCACCCGCCAGCCCATAGCTGCGCGGCTCGGCCCCGGAAAAACAGGCGATCACATGATCCACCCGCACATTGGCCATCTTCTGCGCCGCCTGCACCGCTGTGCGGATCGCGCGCTCCGTCTCGTTCATCACGGCGATCTCGCCGAACTTCACCCCGCGCGACCGGGTGGTCGCAGCCCCGATCACCCGGAAAGACGACTGCCCCGCCATCGGCCCAACGCCTTCCGCCTCGCGCAGGCGTTCCGGCCCGTCGAACCGCAGGATCAGACAGGCGATCTTCGATGTCCCCACGTCCAGCACGGCCACCACGCCGCGCTGCATGGCCGCCCGCCGCATATGCCGCATCGCCCGTTGGGTTTCATAAAGCCCGGTCATAATTCGCTCCCGCTCACATCAATGCCCTGTGCCTTGCGGTGTTCATTCAGCGCGTATGGCGCCAACCGCAGGACGGGTCGTTTGTCATTTCTCAGATCGACGTTCAGCACATCGCGCGCCAACAGGTCTTCGGCCTTGTCCAGCGCCATCAGCCGTTCCAGCGCCGCCACAGCGCCCACAGCCGGCAGCATGATCTTCTGGTTGCGGTCCAGGATCACATCCCAGCGCCGCCCGCCCATCCGCACCAGCCCGCGCACGCGCGGCAGGATCGGTTGCGCCGCCGCGAAAATCTCCAGCGCCTCGCCCGTGGCGGTATCAGCGCCCTCGCCCGCGATCAGCGGCAGATCGGGCCGGTCCGTCCGCGCCGCCAATCCGGCCACACGGAACCCGCCCTCGTCCAACATCTGCAGTTGTTCACCCTGCCGCCAGACAAGCACAGGCATCCGCTCGGTGATCAACACCTGCAACACACCGCCCGACCGCACCCGCAATTCCGCCTTGGCGACGGCATCCAACTCCTCGACCCGCGCCCGCACGGCATCCAGATCAATATCGAAAGACGACAGCGGCAGCTTCAGATCCACCCGCCCCCGGATCGCCTCGGCCAGTTCGGGCGACGCGCCTTCCACCGACACCAGCCCCACCATGAATTCCGGGCGGTTCTGAAACTTGTCCTTCAGGTCCGTATAGACCCCCACCACCGCCGCACGGCGATCGGCATTTCCGGCATAAAGACCCACCGCCATTGCCAGCAGAAACACCGGCAACCCGACCCGCGCCATCACCCTGAAATACGGCGTCAGCCACAGCCGCTGCATCCGATAAGCCCAGCGCGACGGCGCAGGGTCACGGTGCGGCTGACGGTGATAGACGCGGGGACCGGGTCTGGGGGCATGGATGGGGGCATCCGGTCTCAACGGTTGCATGACGCATCCTCCACGATCCACCGGCACAGTTCTGGAAACGAAATCCCCACATGCGCCGCCTGTTCGGGCGACAACGATGTCGGCGTCATCCCCGGCTGGGTGTTCGTCTCCAGAAGGATCAGCCCTGCCAATCCTCGCGCCTCATCCCAGCGGAAATCCGTCCGGCTCATCCCCCGGCAACCCAGCGCCCGATGGGCCCGCAGCGCATAATCCAGACAGGCCGCCGCAATCTCATCCGGCACCTCTGCGGGCAGTACATGGCGGCTGCCACCCGGCTTGTATTTCGCGTCATAATCGTACCAGCCATTGGTGATGATATCGGTCAGGCACAGCGCCCGGTCGCCCAGTACACTCACCGTCATCTCGCGCCCCGGCGCATAGGTCTCGACCATCACCATCGCGGGCATCTCGGCAGCCAACCGCGGCGCGTTCGATCCCTCGCGCACGATGTAGACGCCGACCGAAGACCCTTCATTCACCGGCTTCACCACATAGGGTGCCGCCATGACATGACCTGCTTCCACAGCCTCGCGCGGCACCACCACACTGTCCACGCAGGGCAGGCCCGCCGCACGATAGGCCTCCTTGGCGCGCTGCTTGTCCATCGCAAGCGCCGAGGCAAGCACGCCGGAATGCGTATAGGGAACGCGCATCCATTCCAGAACGCCCTGCACACAGCCGTCCTCGCCCCAGCGGCCATGCAGGGCGTTGAAACAGACATCCGGTTTGATTTCATCAAGACGCATGGCAAGGTCGAGGCCCGCATCGACCTCGATCACGTCATATCCCGCCTCGCGCAACGCCTTGGCGCATTCACGCCCTGTAGAGAGAGAGACCTCCCGCTCCGCGGAAAGCCCACCCATCAACACCGCCACGAGGGGGACGCTTCTGCCCGAACCGCCCGCCATTTTCGCCTCAAACCGGGTCTTGCGCCCGTTTTTATCGTTCTGCCGTGGTCGGTTCCCCGACCCGCATGATTTCCCACTCTAACGTGATCCCGCTCGCTTGGAAAACCCTTTTTCGCACCTCTTCGCCCAATCCTTCCAGATCAGCGGCAGTTGCGCCACCGGTGTTGATCAGGAAATTGGAATGCATCTCGCTCATTTGCGCGCCACCCCGCCGCGCGCCCCGCATCCCGGCCTCATCAATCACCTTCCACGCCTTCAATTCATGCGTGTCATCGGCTTTCCCGGTGGAAGATCGGCCCAGGGGATTGCGAAAGGTCGACCCCGCTGATCGTTCTTTCGTCGGCTGGCTCGCATCGCGCTTGGCAATCTGCTCCGCCATCCGCGCCTCCAGTACCGCAGGCTCCCCCCGCCCCGCCCGGAACGTGGCCTCGACGATCACCCAGCCCTCGGGCAGGCTCGACTGCCGATAACGCAACTCCAGTTCCGCCGCAGGGATCGCCACCACATCCCCCGCCCGCGTCACCGCCTGCACGGAAACCAGATGATCGGCCACATAGCTGCCATAGCAGCCCGCATTCATCCGAACCGCCCCACCAATGCTGCCCGGAATGGTGCGCAGAAAGGTCAGGTCCAGCCCCGCCTCTGCCGCCCGCCGCGCCACATGCGCATCCAGCGCCGCGGCCCCCGCAGTGACGGTATCTCCCTCAACGACAATCCCGTTGAACCCCCGCCCCAGCCGGATCACCACGGCCCGTATCCCGCCATCCCGCACGATCAGGTTCGATCCCACGCCCATCGGAAACACCGTCACCGCAGGGTCAAGGTCGCGCAAGAACGCCGCAAGGTCCGCGACGTCCGCAGGCTGGAACAGCACATCCGCAGGCCCGCCCACACGCAGCCAGGTCAGATCGGCCAAGGGCCGCTGCTCGGTCACGGTGCCACGGGTCTGGGGATAGTCATGCGCCATGCCGCGTCATATCTGCGCCCTGCCCCGGAATGCAAGATGCCCCGGTCCTTTCGGGCCGGGGCAAACGGGGTGTTACAGGGGGCGGGGGGCTGTAGCCCCCCTGCCGGCTGGACGGATCACATCCAGTACGGCGCCACACCATAATACTCATGGCTGCGCTGTTGCCACTCGCGGTCCTTAAGCCAGCTGTCTTCCTGCCGCGGCGCGTTTTCCAACTGATCCTTGGTCAGATCGGTCACATACCCGTTCCGCTCCGCCTCATAGCGCAGCTTGCCGAACGGGATGGCGTGAAAATCACTGCCAATTCCCAGAAAGCCCCCGAACTGCAAAACGCCATAGACCACACGCCCCGAGGCAGCATCAACCATCACATCGTCGATATGCCCCAATTCCTCACCCGCGGGATTGAACACCCGCGTGCCCTGAATGGTCTGCCCGGAAATCAGGGTGCTGTTGTCCGTCGGCATGGTCGAAGTCGTCGCGCCGGTGATATTGCTCTGCATGTCTCGTCCTCCATCATTGCGCAAGCATGGCCGCCTTGGCCGTCGTGCTTGCCTCATGACTAATCAACGCCCCACAGCGCCTCCGGTTCCTGCTGCAAGACGAAACCGCGCCCTCTCTGCGGTCAGAGGGAACGACAAACCGTCTCACGCGTTTCCCCTCCGACAAAAGGAATAAGCAAATGCATTTCCCCTATCTCCGCTCCACCATCCTGCCCCTGACGGTTGGCTGCATCGCCGGTGCCGCGGTGATCGTCGGGCTGACAGCGGGCTATTACAGTTGGCAACTGTTCGCGGTGGCCTGCGCCATCGGCCTTGTTGTAGGGGTGCCAGTCGGTCTGTGGAGCGTGCGCCGCATGCGCGCCACCCGGCCGCTTACGCGCCCCGAAAGCCCTACGATGGACCCAGACGCCGCCGCCCGCGCCGTCAACCCCCATCGGCCAGAGCCCTATCCTCCCGCAGCCGATCAAACCCGCGTTGAGCCCGCAAAATGAAAAAGGCGGGGTAATCCCCGCCCTATTCCGCCGGCTCCGCGCCTTTGCGGCGCAGCCAGCGCACCAGATAAATCACCGGCCAGCGCAGCACGCTCGCCCCTGCTGCCAGCATGATCATTCCCCAGACGGGTCCCGCCGTCCACGTCACCCAGCCCAAGATGGGAATCCCCACCGCGATCAGGACAAAGGCACGCCGCCAGTGATGATCCCTGCTCGGCAAAATCGCTGCCACATTGGCCAGGATCAACCAGACAAAGGCTGCCGCCAGTGCCCAGGTCATGCTGCCGCCCCCATCAACCGGCTGGGCAGGTTGTTGGCCCAGGCGCTGATCGTACCGGCGCCAAGGCACACCACCATGTCGCCGGGCCGCGCCTGTTCCTTCACCAGCCGCGCCAGATCGGCCTCATCCGAAATACCCCGCGCATGGCGATGCCCATGTGCGATCAGCCCTGAAATCAGATCATCCCGGCTGGCACCCGGAATAGGGTCCTCGCCCGCCGCATAAACATCGGCAATCGCCACAACATCCGCCTCGTTGAAGCAGGTGCAGAAATCGTCAAACAGGCTCGCCAGCCGCGTATAGCGATGTGGCTGATGCACCGCGATGATCCGCGCGCCCGGATTGCCCGCCACCGCCTGCCGTGCGGCCTTCAGCACGGCGGCAATCTCCACCGGGTGATGGCCGTAATCGTCGATGATGGTCACCCCGTTCACCTCACCCACACGGGTAAAGCGGCGGTTCACGCCCGCAAAGCCCGCCAAGGCCTCGCGGATCTCGTCCTTCTTCATGCCCAGATGCCGCGCCACGGCGATCGCGGACAACGCGTTGGACACGTTATGGTCCCCCGGCATCGGCAGACTGCACCCTTCGATCATCACGCCCTCCCCTTCATTCTGAAGAAGAACGTCGAACATCGCGATTCCATTCCGATAGGTCAGGTTAACCGCGCGCACATCAGCCTGCGCGTTGAACCCAAAGGTCACGATCCGCCGATCCGTCACGCGCCCCACCAAGGCCTGAACTTCCGGATGATCCGTGCAGCACACCGCCAAACCGTAGAAGGGAATGTTGGACACAAAATCGAGGAATCCCTTCCGCAGCGCGTCGAACGATCCCCAATGCTCCATATGCTCAGGGTCGATATTGGTCACGATGGCGATGGTCGCGGGCAGGCGGTTGAACGATCCGTCGCTCTCATCGGCCTCCACCACCATCCACTCGCCCGCCCCGGCCCGTGCATTCGATCCATAGGCATGGATCACGCCGCCATTGATCACCGTGGGGTCAAAGCCCCCTTTGTCCAGCAGCGTCGCCACCATCGTCGTAGTGGTTGTCTTCCCATGCGTCCCGGCAATCGCGATGTTCGATTTCAACCGCATCAACTCGGCCAACATCTCGGCCCGCCGTACCACCGGCAGCTTCCTAAGCCGCGCTTCTTCCAGCTCCGGATTGCCCTTCTTGATGGCCGAAGAAATCACCACCACTGCAGCCTCGCCAATATTCTCGGCCTTCTGCCCCTCAAAGAACTGCGCGCCAAGGCTCACCAGCCGATCCGTGATCTTGCTGGCCTTGCTGTCTGAACCCTGCACCCGATAGCCCAGCGTCATCAGCACCTCGGCAATCCCCGACATACCGATCCCGCCGATCCCCACGAAATGGATGGGGCCCAGCTCCCCCGGAAGCTTTGTCGCCGCGTTCATGCTGTTTTCCCCTTCGAAAGTTCCTCGACCAGCGCCACCAGACGCGCGGTCGCATCGGGTCTTCCCTGACCCAACGCATGCTGCGCCATTGCCACCGCCGCATCGGGCTGGCCCAGCACCGCCCCCATCTGCGCGGCCAAAGCCGCGGGGTCAAGCAGCTTTTCCGGCATCAGGATAGCCGCCCCTGCGTCAACCAGCCCCCGCGCATTGGCGGTCTGATGATCCCCCGTCGCCGCCGCAAAGGGGATCAGGATCGCTGGTCGCCCGATCACGCTGATATCCGCAACCGATGACGCACCCGACCGGGAAACCACAAGCTGCGCCTCGGAAAGACGCCGCGGAATATCGCGAAAGAACGGCTCCACCTCGGCCATGATCCCCGCCGCCTCATAGGCCGCAACGACCCGCTCCATATCCTCATCCCGCGCCTGATGCGCCACGCGCAGATAGCGCCGGATCCCCTCCGGCAGCAGCGCCACTGCCGCTGGGACCACATCCGACAGCACACGCGCGCCCTGCGATCCCCCGATCACCAAAAGGCTCATCGGATAGTCACCGGGTGGAATATACCCCGCCGCCGCCCGCTCCAGCACCGCCGCCCGAACCGGATTGCCGGTATGCACCCCCGCCACGCCGGAAGGCAGTTCCGTGGGCCATGTCCCGCAGGCCACCTTGTCCACGCGCGGCGCAAACAGACGGTTCACCCGCCCCAGCACCCCGTTCTGTTCATGAATCATCCGTGGCCGCCGCAGCACCCATGCCGCCGCCAGCGCCGGGATCGTCGGATAACCGCCAAACCCCACCACCACTGCAGGCTTGTCGCGGAACATCCCCCAGACGGCGGACAACACCCCGCCCATAATCCGGAACGGCACCGCCAGCTTCGCGCCAAGACCACCGCGCGCAAAGGTGGCGCTCGCCACCTCTTCTACCGCGACAACATGCGGAAACCCACCAGCATAGCGCGCCCCGCGCGCATCGGTGGACAACTTCACCCGCCAGCCTTGCCGCACCATCACCTCGGCCAGCGCCTGCGCGGGGAACATATGCCCCCCCGTTCCCCCTGCCGCGATCAGCAGAAGCGGACCCTGGGCCATCAGCGCCCTCCGCGCCCGAAGATATCGCCCATCTGCCCCTGCGGACGCATCCGCGTCATCGCCAGAAGCGCGCCCACCGTTATCCCTGCCGCAATCACCGAAGACCCCCCGTAACTCACAAACGGCAGCGTCATCCCCTTCGCAGGCAACAGCCGAACCGCAACACCCATATTGATCATCGCCTGCACGCCAAAGATGCAGGCCAGCCCCGTCCCCGCCAGCCGGATGAACGGATCACGCTCCTTGGTCAGCCGCATCAGCGACCGCACGACGACAGTGGTATAAAGCGCGATAATCACCAGAACGAGGATCAGCCCGTATTCCTCTGCCGCCACCGCGATGATAAAATCGGTATGCGCATCAGGCAGCGACCATTTCACCTGCCCCGCCCCCACACCCACGCCGAAGAAGCCGCCTTCCTGAATGGCGTTGGTCGCATAGCCAAGCTGCGTGCGCGGATCGATATCCGGCGTCAGGAACCCGTCGATCCGGCGCGCGAAATGCTCGCTGCTCTCATAGGCGCCAAAACCGCCCACAACCACCAGCCCGACCACGATCCCGATCAGGGTCATCGGCGCGCCCGCCACGAAATAGACCACGCCCCAGCCAAACAGAACCAGCGCTGCCTGCCCGAAATCCGGTTGCACCGCCAAAAGGCCGACAACCACCAAAGCAATCGCAAAGCTCGCTGTCTTGCCGGGCGGCCCGTTCAGATCGAAACTCGCCGCCATCAGCCAGGCCACCACGATAACGAAACCGGGCTTCAGGAACTCCGACGGCTGCACCGACGCGAACCCAAGGCTGAACCAGCGCACCGCCCCCTTGCCGAAATCCGTGCCAAAGAACGGCAGCAGGCACAGCGCCACAAAGGCCAGCGCAAAGCCCGCCACCCCCAGCCGTCGCACCATGGCGGGCGTCATCATCGACACCCCCACCATCGCCGCCAGCGCTAGCCCACCGAAAAACGCCTGCCGCTGCACGTAATAAAAGGGTTCAAGCCCGTTTCGGCTGGCCAAAGGCACGCTCGCCGCAAGGCCCAGCAGCAACCCAATGCCGAACAGCACCATGATGCAGGTCATCGACCACTTGTCGATTGTCCGCCACCAGCGGGGAAGAACAGGCTCCGTCACCCGTGAGGGCATGGAGCCATAGACCATCTCAGTCATGGTTGGTACGCCTGTCGCCTGCACTGCTCGATGCCCGTTTGTCCGGGCTTATCCCTGAGTCTAGCCCAAGTCTCCGAATCAATCCAGCCCAAAGCACACACCGCGACTCACCCGAATCAGCGTCGCACCAGGCCTGCCCCACCATTCATCTTGGTAGAAATCCCCTTGGGGACGCCGCCAAAGGCGGCGTGGGGGCAAAGCCCCGGTTTTCCCCTTTGGCCCACCGCTTCCACTGCGATCCGCGCCGCAGGTCTGCCGCGCGCGATGCGCTTGGCAGGCTGCGGCGCGTTACACCATCAGCGCGCCACCAGCACCGAACAATGCGCCCGGCCCGCCACATCCGCCGCCACCGACCCCAGCATCAGCCGCGACAGCCCGCGCTTGTCACCCGTCCCCATCACAATGCAATCAAACTGCTCTGTCTCTGCATACTGCACGATCGACGGCCCCACTTCGCGTGCCACCAACTGCATGATGCCCGGCTCGGCATGACCCAAGGTTTTCGCCATCGCCTCCGCCTCGCCCAGAATGGCGGTCACCTGATCATCGCTCCAATGGTTGATGCGCGGGCTCCTGCCCGTGCCATGGGCCACATTGATCAGGCAGATCGTCAGCTTGGCCCCGTATTTCCCAGCCAATTCAACCGCCTGCTCAAGGGCGTGCATCGCATGATCGGTCCCGTCCACGGGACACAGGATCTTGTGGAACATCTCTCCATCCTCCGCTTGTCCATGCCGCCATGATCCCCGATCGCACCGCGCCCTGCCTTGATGCAGGTCAGGCGGTTCTGCCGGTTCCGACATTCCCGCCGCTCACGCCTTGGTGATCCGCCCCCGCCCCACCGCCCACCGATTTCGCGCTATGCTCTGGTTTCAACAGCCGGAAGGAGCTTGCCATGTCCCGCCTCACCGCCCGCGACTTCGCACCCGAATTGCTGGAACTCTACGATTTCTACGCCCATGGCCGCATCACCAAGCGCGAATTCCTTGACCGCGCCGGGAAATTCGCCGTGGGTGGCCTCACCGCCGCCACCCTCCTGTCGGTCATGTCGCCCGACTACGCGCTCGCCCAGCAGATCGACTTCACCGATCCCGACATCCTCGCCGAATATATCACCTACCCCTCCCCCGATGGGCACGGTGACGTGCGCGGCTACCTTGTCCGCCCCGCAGCGGAAGGGGTGGCCATCGCCGACCCCCGCGCCGCCGTGGTCGTCGTTCACGAAAACCGCGGCCTCAACCCCTATATCGAAGATGTCGCCCGCCGCGTCGCCAAGGCCGGGTATATCGCCCTCGCCCCCGATGGCCTTACCTCGGTCGGCGGCTATCCGGGCAATGATGAAAAGGGCCGCGAATTGCAGTCCTCGGTCGATCCCGAAAAGCTGATGAACGATTTCTTCGCCGCCATCGACTTTCTGAAAACCGACAGCCGCACCACGGGCAAGGTCGGCATCACCGGTTTCTGCTACGGGGGCGGGGTCTCCAACGCCGCCGCCGTCGCCTTCCCCGATCTCGCCTGCGCCGTCCCCTTCTACGGCCGTCAAGCATCGGCCGAAGACGTGGCCCGCATCAACGCGCCCATCCTCTTGCATTACGCGGAACTCGACACCCGCATCAACGAAGGCTTGCCCGCCTACGAGGCCGCGCTGAAAGCTGCTGGAAAGACCTATGAGGCGCATATCTACCCCGGTGTGAACCATGGCTTTCACAACGACTCGACCCCGCGCTATGACGAGGCCGCTGCAACGCTGGCCTGGGACCGCACCCTCGCCTGGTTTGCGAAATACCTCGCCTGATCCCTCGGAAACCGCCGCACCTTTAGCAGCGGTTTCCTCATTCAATCAAAGACCCGCGCAACCTCATCCGCCGTCAGCAGCCGCCACTCCCCCGGCCCCATCCCCTCCGGCAAGGTCAGCCCGCCAAGGCTTTCCCGGTGCAACGCCTCCACATGATTGCCCGCCGCCGCAAACATCCGCCGCACCTGATGGTATCGCCCCTCGGTCACCGTCAGCAGCGCCTCCGTGTCCGAGATCACCTCCAAAGCGGCAGGCAACAACGGCTTCTCCTCGCCCTCCAGCATCAACTGGCCCGAAGCAAACAACGCCCCCTCACCGCCCGCCAAGGGCCGCGCCAGCCGCGCGCGATAGGTTTTTCGCACGTGGCGCTTGGGGCTGATGATCCGGTGCAGCAACCCGCCATCATCCGTCAGCAGCAGCAACCCCGATGTCTGCTTGTCCAGCCGTCCCACCGTCGAAATCGCCGGATCACGTCGCCGCCAGCGTTTGGGCAAAATGTCATAGACCAGCGGCCCATCCTCCTTGTGCGAACAGGTCATCCCCAAAGGCTTGTTCAACAGGATCACCAACCCCGCCACGGGATCGAGCGCCTCTCCATCGATCCGCATCCGCCCCGGCAGATCCGCCGTCACAGGAATGCGCCGCGACACATCCTCCAGCGCCACGCCATCCAGCGTGATCCTCCCCACCTTGGCCAACCGCGCCATCTCACTGCGCGACCCATAACCCATCGAAGACAGCAACTTGTCCACGCGCAACGTTGCAACCTTGGCCATGTGTCCCGCCCCCACATCCCTTTGCGCAAAGCGCATCAAACCGCGTTCCTGCTCCCCGGCATCTATCGCCCAGGGTCAATCCCCACAAGCCAGCCACTCCAACGCTGCCAACCTGCGTTCACCGCGTTTCTTTTGGGTTCTGCTGAAATCCATGCAGACCTTCACAGTTGTGTCGAAACCGCCCCTGCTTAATCATTTCAAGCGATATTCGCCGCACATCTGACGTCGCGCCCACCACTGACTGCCTCAGCACGGCAGATCCAGAAAGCGATGCAACGATCGCGCCAGCAGCGCTTCGCCAAAGCCCCGCCCCAGCAGGACCAACCGACCGTCCCCTTCCCGCGGCAGCGGTGGCAAAAGTTCGGGTGGCTCCACCACCCCCCGCACGGACTGCAGCAAAAGTCGACCCGCCGCCGATGGGATCACGCCCTTCACGCGCACCACGCTGTCGCCCCGCGCATGCAAGAGCGCGGATAGCCAGACCATCACCTCTGCCCAGTCCAGTTCCGCCGGAATCTGCAGGGTCGCCGCCACGGCAGGATCCGGCGCATCGGGGCTAGGTGGAAGGTCGGGGAACAGATCGCGACTTGGCGGCGGCAAAGCAATCGCCACCCCGTGCTGGCACCCCTCAATCACTGCTCCGGGGTTGCGCTGCATAAGCCCAGCTTGCAGCCGCTGCAGGGCTGCTTTGGTCACCACATCCACCTTGGTCAGGATCAGCCGGTCCGCCACCGCGATCTGCCGATGGATCAGCGGATCCTCGGTCAGTTGCGCCATGGCATGGACCGCATCAACCGCCACCACAATCCCTTCCAGCCGCAAGTGTCGCGCCAGAACCGGGTCCGCCCGAAGCGTTGCGGCGATGGCACCGGGGTCAGCCAGACCGCTCGTCTCCAGCAGCACGTGTTGGGGTCCGGCACCACGGCTCCGGCTGTCGCAAAGGTCCCGCAGCGCCGCGATCAGGGCCGTCCGTCCGGTACAGCAGGCGCAGCCCCCCGCCAGAACGGTAACTCCTTCCGCCTGCGCCAGAAGCTGGTCATCGACAGGCACCTCTGCCGCCTCATTGACAAGAACATGAACCCCCGCCCCGAACGCCCCTTCGTAAAGCTGATGCCGCGCCCATGTCGTCTTGCCAGAACCAAGCGCCCCGCCCAAAAGCGTCAGTGGCAGACGCCCGTCAGACATAGGGCAAAGCCAGCGGATCGACCGGGCGGCCCAGCATCCGCGCCGCCTCGGCCCAGACAGAGGGAAGATCCGGCACAAGGACGACCTCTCCCGTCAGACGGCCAATCTGGAACCCCGGCACTGTGCCGGCCTCGGTCACGGTCAGCCCATACTGTCGCAAAAGCCTGTCCAGATGCCGGACCTGCCGCGCCCTCGCCCGCAACCTGTCCCCGGCGCTCGCAGCGCCCGCCTCGGTCCACGGGCCGGAAGGGGCCGGGGTGCCGCAGGCCATGCACATCCTAAATCACCTCAGGCCGCGCTGACCCGGCAAAGGGGAAACGGGCACGGAAATCGCGGGCGATATCCTCAAACGGCATCCATTCGACTCCGGAATGGCGGCTGATATATTCAATCAGCCGTTCCAGCATCAACAGAACCTGCGGCCGCCCGGCCACATCAGGGTGGATGGTGAACGCGAACACAGCATAGTCCATTTCTCGATAGACCCAGTCGAACTGGTCGCGCCACATCTCCTCGATATCGCGCGGATTGACGAAGCCATGGCTGTTGGGTGATTTCTTCATGAACATCATCGGGGGCAGGTCATCCACATACCAGTTGGCCGCAATATCGACGAGGTCGATCTCCTGCCCGTGCTTCAAGGGATGCATCCAGTCCTTGGCCTGCTTGGTGTAATCGATGGTGTTCCAGCTGTCGCCGACGCGCGCGTAGAAAGGCTGAAAATCCCGATAGCCTTGGGAATGGTCGTATTCAAAACCATGCTTCAAAAGCAGCGCAGCCGTGTTCGCCGACATCTCCCACCACGGCGCAACATAGCCGCGCGGATCCTTCCCCGTCAGCGCCCTGATAAGCTCGATCGATTTGACCAACACATCCTCTTCCTGCGTCGGCGTCATGGCGATGGGGTTTTCGTGCAGATACCCATGCGCGCCGACCTCATGCCCGTCCTTGACGATCATCTCCATTTCCTTGGGAAAGGTTTCAAGGCTGTGGCCGGGAATGAAGAAGCTGGTCTTCAGATCGTACCGTTTGAAAAGGCGCAGCAGGCGGGGGATCCCCACCTCGGTCGCAAAGATACCGCGCTGGATGTCGGACGGGCTGTCGCCGCCACCATAGCTGCCGATCCAGCCGGCGACGCTGTCGATATCGGTGCCGAAGGCGCACATGATCTTTTTCATCTCAAACTCCAATCGGCATCAGGGTTTCGTCACGGATAACCGGGCGGGGGGCGATCAGATCGCGCCACTGCGAATAGGCGCGGCTGACAGGCGGGTTCGCACTGCGCTGGACATGCTGCCCCCGGCCCGGCTGCGACTGACCGCCCTTCGGCCCCCAGATCACGGTCCCACGTGACAGGGTGTAGCGGGGCAGGCCAGCAACGGTGAAACCTTCAAAGACGTTGTAATCGATGGCAGATTTCTGGGTGGCGGCGCTGATCGTCTTGGTGGCTTTGGGATCAAAGACCACGATGTCGGCATCAGCCCCCACGCTGATCGCGCCCTTTTGCGGGTAGATGTTCAGGATCTGCGCGATATTGGTCGAGGTGACGGCGACAAACTCGTTCATCGTGATCCGCCCCGTCGCGACACCATAGGTCCACAGAAGTGAAAGCCGGTCCTCCAGCCCCCCGGTGCCGTTCGGGATCTTGGTGAAATCGCCGCGCCCCATCTGTTTTTGCTTCGTCGTAAAGGCGCAATGATCGGTGGCAACCACCGACAGCGTCCCGGCCGCAAGGCCCGCCCACAGGCTGTCCTGATGCCGCTTGTCGCGGAACGGGGGCGACATGACGCGCTGCGCGGCGTGGTTCCAATCGGGATGCTGGTACTCGCTTTCGTCCAGCAACAAATGCTGCACCAACGGCTCGCCCCAGACGCGGGTGCCAGCCTGCTTCCAACGGCGGATGGCCTCATGCGCCTCCTCGCTGGAAGTATGGACAATGTAAACCGGCACGCCCACGGCATCAGCGATCATGATGGCACGGTTCGTAGCCTCACCCTCTACGGTGGCAGGGCGGGAATAGGCGTGGGCCTCTGGTCCGCGGTTTCCTTCCGCCAAAAGCTTTTGCTGCAACCCCGCGATCAGATCGCCGTTTTCAGCATGAACCAAGGGGATTGCCCCAAGCTCGCGGCAACGGGTGAAACTGGCGAACATCTCATCATCATTCACCATCAGCGCGCCCTTATAGGCCATGAAATGCTTGAAGGTGTTCACCCCCCGGTCAACACAGTCCGCCATTTGCGCCCAGACATTCTTCGACCACCCGGTGATCGACATATGGAATCCATAGTCAATGCTGGCCTGCCGCGCGGCGCGTTCTTCCCACAAGGCCAAGGGTCCCAACAGATCGTCAGGCGATGAAATGATGTGGTCGACAATCATCGTTGTCCCGCCGGAAGCGGCGGCGAAAGTACCGCTCTCCCAAGTCTCGGCGGTCGAGGTGCCCATGAACGGCATCTCCAGATGCGTATGCGGGTCAATGCCACCGGGCATGACAAAGGCCCCTTCGGCATCGATCACCGTATCCCCCGTCAATTCAGGGCCGATGGCAATGATCTTCCCGCCATCAATCAGAACATCGGCGCTACAGGTCAGGTCATGGGTGACAATGGTGCCGCCCTTGATGACAGTGGTCATGCTGTATCCTCCGGCAAAGTACATTCAGTGATCCGGCGGCGGCTCATGCAGGCCCCCTCAATGCCACCAGAGCGGCGGCAAAGGCAGCGGCGGCTCCGACACCGTCGATGACCCTCACTCCGTGTTCTGTCTCCATCCGCGCGGCAAGGTCGGCCATGCCCGCACACCCAAGGACGACAGCCCCAACACCGTCTTCGGCCTTGGCGCGGGCGATTTCGGCGCTGACCTTCAGATGCGCACCGGTCGCCTCATCCTCCAGATCCAGCACCGCCACGCCAGCGGCGCGGACCCGCACGCACGCGGTCACTCCGTAACGGGACAGATTTTCCTCGATGACCGGGATCGCAACCGGCAGCGTCGTCACAACCGAAAAGCGCCCGCTCAGCAGCATCGCAGCGTGAAACCCGGCCTCACCAATACCAAGGACGGGGATCGACACGCTGGCCCGCGCCTGATCCAGCGCCGGGTCATCGAAACAAGCGATAATGATTGCGTCCGCCCCTTCAAGTGCAGCGCGCGCCACTTCGGCCAGCACGAAGGGACGGCAGATCGCGTCATCCTCAGGGCCCTGAATGGCGGGTGGGGAAGCATGGCATGTGATGCCAATCACCGTCGCGCCGGGGGCGGCCGCCCGGGCGGCTATCGCAGCCTTTTGCGTCATCGAAACGGTCGAATTCGGGTTGATGACGGCAAGCCGCATCACATCATCCCCTTGCCCGCGTCCGACCCCTGTCGCGCCCGGTGTCGCTGCATCAGCGTGACGAACAGGATCACAAACCCCACCAGACTAAGCGAGAAAAGCGTGGTCAGCGTGCCCAGCGCATAAAGGACAGGCGAGGTGACGTTGGTCGTCATCCCCCAGATCTCCAGCGGCAGGGTGTTGCGGCTGCCCGACACAAGGATCGTCCGCGCGATCTCGTCATAGCTCAGGGTGAATCCAAACAGCGCCACACCCACCAATGCAGGCGCGATCAGCGGCAGAACCACATGGGCAAACACCTGCCAGGTCGAGGCACCCTGATCGCGGGCGGCTTCCTCATAGGCCGGGTTAAAGCGGTTAAAGACGGCGAACATGATCAGGATGCCAAAGGGCAACGTCCATGTCAGCTGCGCGCCAAAGGCCGTCCGCGCCCAATGGTTGCCGATGCCGGTACGGTCGAACAGCAGGCCGATGCCCATCGACACAAGGATCGACGGGATCACGAGCGAACCGACAACCAGATAGAACAGCACGGTAGACCCCGGAAACCGCCGCCGGAACGCCAGCCCCGCCATGACCGAGACGACAACAGTGGTGACCATGACCATCAGGCCCAACATAAGGCTGCGGCGAAAGCTGCCCCAGATGTCGCCCACGGCCTGTTCCATGAACAACTCTCGAAACCACGTCAGCGACAGCCCGCGCAGGGGGAAGGTCAACCCGCCCTCAGGCCCCTGAAAAGACAGGATGGCAATGGTGATCGTCGGGCCGTACAGGAACAGCATGAAGGCCGCAAAGAAGGCACCAAGAATGTAAAACGATGCGGGGCGCGGTTCCATTCACAGCTCCTTCCGGATGTCGACGATCCGAAGCATCGCGCCGATGATCAGAAGGACCGTGATCAGAAGGATAACCGCCGTGGCCGCCGCCGAGGGGTACTGCAACAGCCCCACGTCGTTGGAAATCAGCCTCCCGACATTGGCCAACTGGCTGCCCGACATGAAGCGGGTGGTGACGAAATCGCTCATCACCAGCGCAATCACAAAGATGGAACCGATCATGATGCCGGGCTTGGTCAGCGGCAGGATGACGTTGGTCAGGATCTGAACGCCCGATGCCCCCGCATCTCGCGCCGCCTCGATCAGCGACCGGTCAATCCGCATCATGGTGTTAAAAATCGGCACAACCATGAACAGCGTGTAAAGGTGGACAAAGGCCAGGCAGACCGAAAAGCTGGAATAGAGCAGCCATTCCACCGGCTGGTCGATCAGCCCTGCGCCGATCAGCGTCTGGTTCACCAGACCGTTCTTTCCCAAAAGCGGAATCCACGAAATCATCCGGATGATGTTCGACGTCCAGAACGGGATCGTGGTCAGCAGAAACAGAACCATCTGCCATTTCAGCGTGCGAACGTGGAACGCGAGGAAATAGGCCACGGTAAACCCGATCAACAGCGTTAACGCCCAGACGATGGCGGTCATCATCATGGTCAGGCCAAAAACCTTCCACGCGACAGCCGACCCCAACAGATATTCATAGTTGCCCAACTGAAAGTCGGGCCGAAAGCTGAATTCGTCCGCCGTCCAGAAGCTGACGGCGACGATCAGAAGGATCGGCAGGATCAGAAAGACCGTCAGGATGGCGGTCAGCGGCGTGGCCAGAAGCCAGCTGTTCAGATGATCGCGGCGCATGGGCGTTCCTCGGGCGGAAGGCCCCTCCCTGCGGCGGGAGGGGCCGTATCGGTCAGGCCGCGATGAACTCGTTCCACTTGCGGACCATGTACTGGTTTTCGTCCATGACGGCATTCCAGCAGGCAACCTTGCCCATACGGTTCTCAAAACTGCCGCCGTCGCGCATGGCGCCGGCCTTTTCGATGACCGTGCCGGACGGGCTGACGATGTCGCCCGTTGCCGCCTTGCCTTCGTACCAGAAGCCCCATTCGTCTTCCGACATGAACTGCTTCGACGTTTCCGGCACCGCCGAATAATAGCCCTGACGCATCAGGAAGCCGCCAACCCAGCCGGAAAGATACCAGTTGATGTATTCATAGGCCGCATCCAGCGGCAGGCCGGAAAGACCCGCCGACAGGCCGATACCACCACCCCAGCTGCGATAGCCTTCCTTCAACGGCTGGTACACGCAAGGCACGCCCTGCGCCCGGACGGCCGTGATCGCGGGCGACCACATCGACTGGATCACAACCTCACCAGACGCCATCAGGTTCACGGATTCATCAAACGACTTCCAGAACGCGCGGAACTGCCCGGCCTTCTTCGCCTCGGTAAAAATCGCGATGGTCTTGTCGATCTCGTCCGTCGTCATATTGCCCTTGTCGGCATACTTGATCTCGCCCATCGCCTCGCAGACCATGGCCATATCCATGATCCCGATCGAAGAAATGTCCAGGATCGAAGCCTTGCCCTTGAACTCCGGGTTCAACAGCTCGGCCCAGCTTTCAATCGGGCGGCCGATCAGGTCCGGGCGGATACCCAACGTATCGGCATTGTAGATCGTGGGGATCAGCGTCATCCAACCCGATTCCTCCTGCACGAACGTGCTGGAACCTGGGCCCTCCACAAAGCCCACAGTATGCGGCGCTGTGCCTTGAGCGATCACGCTGTCGGGCGTCAGCTTCCCGTTGCGGAAGATGCCGACGATCTTGTCATAGTTGGCGATCTTGGACACATCCATCGCCTGCAGGTTGCCCGTCGGCCAGACCTTCTTGCAGATCCAGTATTCGATATCGGCGATGTCATAGCTGTCGGGCTGGGTCGCGGCGCGCTGGGTCACGGCATCACTGTCCAGCGCGGTCATCTCCAGCGTAAAGCCCAGATCTTCCTTCACTTTGGCGGCAACCTCGTTAAAGGCCGACACCCCGGTCCCCGCTTGGCGCAGAACCACATCCTTGATGTCCTGCGCCCAGATCATGGGCGCAGGAAATGCACTGGCGGCCACGGCAGCAGCGCCACCTTTCAGGATCGACCGGCGGCTATATCTCATCTTGCTCATTGTACTAGTCCCCTCTGTTGGTTGATGGTTCAGGCGTCAAGCGGGTGGGCGCGATCCGCCCTCCAGGTCAAATAGACGGTGTCGCCCGGGCTTTTCGGATCATCGAAGAACTCGGCCTCGGGGATCAGCGACAGGACCTCCTGGTCGCCGGCGATGCGCGTGTTCAACGCGACATGCGCCCCCTGATATTCGACGGCGGTGACAACGGCCTCGGTTCCCTCTGGCGCAAGCCGAACCTCATCCGCACGAATGGCAAACCGGCCCTGCGGCAGCGCCATCACGTTATGTCCGCCGATAAAGCGGGCAACAAACGCGGTGCGGGGCGTGTTGAACACCGCGCGCGCAGACCCGGCCTGCTCGATACGGGCATCGTTCATCACCACGATCTCATCGGCCAACGCCAACGCCTCGTCCTGCCCATGCGTGACATGGATGAAGGTGATGCCCAATTCGCGTTGCAGCTTCTTCAACTCGGTCCGCATGTGCACACGCAGAAACGGGTCAAGCGCCGAAAGCGGTTCGTCCAGCAACAGAACCTGCGGATTGGTGATCAGCGCCCGCGCCAGCGCCGCACGTTGCTGCTGGCCACCCGACAATTGCGCGGGCAACCGGTCGGCAAAGCTGGACATGCCGACAAGCTCCAACATGCGGTCGGCGTCACGGTGACGATCAGCCTTGTCGATGCCCTTCATTTTCAGGCTAAAGGCCACGTTGTCGCGCACGGTAAGATGCGGAAACAACGCATAGTTCTGAAACATCATCGCGGTGCCGCGCTTGGCCGGGGGCAGCGGCGCCACGTCCTTACCGCCCAGAATGATCGCGCCGTCCGTCACCGATTCATGCCCCGCGATCATCCGCAGGGTCGAGGATTTGCCGCAGCCTGACGGCCCCAGAAGGCAGACATAACTGCCCCCCGTAAAAAGGTGAGACACGGCGTTGACTGCTACCGTGCTGCCATAGCGTTTGGTCACAGCCACCAGTTCCAAGTCTCTGCCTGTACGCATGTCCACCCTCGGGTTGTCCCGGAAACTCTGCGTCGTCCGGGGCGTGCGGCGCAGGGCGAAAGCAACTTCTGACGCATCGGTTTTTTCAGTTGCCCGAATCTTTGGCCGTTCGATCCGGATGAGCACAATATTTGGAACAAGATTGTATCCAATCTTGTCCGTAATCGTTGCCAACGGTTCGCCTGTGGCAGTATCTGCGCAGCAGGAGATTCGAATGATGATTGAAACGGTCAGCGCCAATAGCGACAGCCACCGGATTGCAGCACGCATATCGCAGGCGATTCACGAACACCGTCTCGCACCCGGTACCAAACTGTCCGAGGAAGAGGTGGCAGGAACCTTCGACGTCTCGCGCACCATCGTACGCGCAGCGCTGCAACGGTTGGCACATGACCGGCTTGTCGAACTGAAGCGAAACCGCGGCGCCTTTGTCGCGCAGCCCACGGCCCGCGAAGCACGCGAGGTGTTCGAAGCGCGCGCACTCCTTGAACCACGCACCGCCCGCTCTGCTGCCGAACGTGCCGGACCTGCCGACATTGCATCCCTCTGCCGTCATATCGACGAGGAACACGCCGCAATGCATGACGGCGACGCAGGCCGGGCGCTATATCTCTCTGGTCTCTTTCATATCGAAATCGCGCGGATCGCCGATCAGGCGACCATCGCCGCGTTCATCAGCCAATTGATCGCACGGTCTTCGCTCATCATCGCACTCTATTGGGAACGCCGCCGCGCACTGTGTGAAAGCCATTCCCATCACGCCCTGGTAGAGGCCTTCAAGCGCAAGGATGGCGCACGCGCAGAAGACCTGATGAAAAGCCACCTTGTCGATCTTCTTGCCTCACTCGACCTGCGTCGACAGCCGACTGGGGCTCACTCGCTGAAGGATGCACTCACCGTCTCAACCAGTCGCACATGGTAGGCTAACCTCGGCGGAAGGAAAAAGCGCCCGCCCGCCGAACACGACGCAGTCCGGCCCATTGTGCCTCTTCTATGCACCCAGTTCGGTCGGCAGACATAGGCCCAGCAAAGGCGATGTGTTCTATGCCTCGCGGCCCACATCCGTCCGCCCTCCAACGCATGACCTCACCCTGGACCCAGCCAGATCCTCCGTCCGCTCTCAAACCCGCAATCACCCTCCTCCGACTCACCCCGCCGTCTTTACACGGCGCTAACCTTAACGGCCTGTGAGGCCCCCGTGCGTATGCACAGCCGTCTGCACCTCGCGGCTGCACCGCGTGCTGCATCACCAAAAGCCACAAATCCCGAAAATTTATCCAGCGTCCGCAGGGGTTTGACCCAGAATCGCCGCGACACGCGCCATGAAATCCTCCCCCCGTTTTTCAAAGTTCGGATACTGGTCGAAACTCGCCGCCGCCGGGGCCAGAAGCACCACGTCCCCGGGTTCCGCCTCTTCCGCCGCCCGTGCCACCGCGCGCTCCATCGTCTCACAGATTTCGTGCGGCAAGTCCCCGATCTGCAACGCAAAATCCCGCGCCGAATGGCCGATCAGATAGGCCTTCACCACCGTTCCCAGCAGCGGCTCCAGCGCGGCGATCCCGCCCTCCTTGCCCATGCCCCCGGCAATCCAGCGTATCTTTTCAAAGGCTTGCAGCGCCTTGGCCGCCGAATCCACATTCGTGGCCTTGCTGTCATTCACAAACCGCACACCGCCCCGTTCCCCCACCAACTGGCTGCGATGCGGCAACCCGGCAAAGGACCGCAGCGCCTTTTCAATCTCCTTCGGCCCCACTCCCAGCGACCGGCAGGCCGCATAGGCCGCGCAGGCATTCTGATGGTTATGTGCGCCGGGCAAACCCTTGATTTCCCTCAGGTCCACGCTCGCAACCTGCCGCCCCTTGCGCCATTCCGACAAGAACCCCTTGCGCGCAAACACCGCCCAGCCGAACCCTTCCAGCTTAGTGCCGGATGATATCCGGATCACCCGATCATCCTCTGGCCCCTCGGCCAGTTGATTGGCCAGATAGCGCCCCTCGACCTCATCGACACCCACCACCGCCCGGTCCGGCCCGCCTTCGGAAAACAGCCGCCGCTTGGCCGCGAAATAGCCACCCATGCCGTTGTGACGGTCCAGATGATCCGGAGAAAGGTTTGTAAAAACAGCAACATCCGGCGTCAGCGCTCGCGCAAGCTCTGTCTGGTAGGACGACAGTTCCAGCACCACCACCTCGCCCTCGACACCGGGATCAAGGTCCAAAACCCCCCGCCCGATATTGCCCGCCATCTGCACCGGACGCCCCACCTCATCCAGAATGTGGTTGATCAGCGCCGTGGTCGTCGATTTCCCGTTCGACCCCGTCACCGTCACCACCCGCGGCACTACGTCAAACCCGTCCCAATCCCGCGTCGCAAAACTGCGAAAGAACAACCCGATGTCATTGTCGACCGGAATCCCCGCCTCATAGGCCCGCCCGATGATCTTGTGCGGTGCTGGGTAAAGGCTTGGAATCCCCGGCGAAACCACCAGAACCGCCACCCCGTCCAGCGCTCCGTGGCGGCCCAGATCGGTCACCTCGAACCCCTCCGTCTCGGCCTTGGCGCGCGCTTCCGGGCTGTCATCCCACAGCAGCAGTTCCGCCCCGCCCGCCTGCAAGGCCCGCGCCGTGGCAAGGCCAGACCGCCCCAATCCCAGCACAGCCACCTTGCGGCCCGCATATCCAACCACCGGGATCATCAAGAACCTCCTGCCTTGTCTGCCAGCCCAAGGGATAGGGGACACAGGGCAAAAGGGAAAGGCCCCCGTCCTACCCCATGGTCTGGCCCTTGCACCTCCTTGCCCCCTTCCCAAACCCTTGCAAAGGCTGACAATCCGGTGTCACCTCACCCCATGGCCCACCCTGCACCCCCCCGCTTCGCCACTCGGATGGACACGGTCCAACCCTCCGCCATCCGCGAATTGCTCGCTCTTGGTGCCGACCCGTCGATCATCTCTTTCGGCGGTGGCTACCCTGATGCCAGCCTCTTTCCCCGCGCCCAACTGGAGGCGGTCTACCGTGACGCGATCCGCGATCCCTCCGGCGATCCGCTGCAGTATGCCCCCTCCAACGGCCTGCCCAAACTGCGCGCCCAGATCGCCGCGCTGATGACAGATGACGGCACTCCCTGCGGCCCCGATGATGTGCTGATCCTGCAAGGTTCCCAACAAGGCCTTGATTTCGCAGCCAAGATGCTGGTGAACCCCGGCGAGGTGATCGTCGTCGAAGACCCAACTTTCCTCGGCGCACTGATCGCCTTCGCCCCCAGCCAACCCCGCTATGCCCCCATCCCCGTCGATGCCCAAGGCATGGATATGGATGTGCTGGAAGCCACCCTCGCCGTCACCCCGCAGGCGCGGATGATCTATACCGTCCCCGATTTCCAGAACCCCACTGGCGTCACCCTCTCGCTCGCCCGCCGCCACCGCCTGATCGACCTTGCCAACCGCCATGATCTGATCGTGATCGAGGATACGCCCTATCGCCACATCCGCTTTGCGGGCGACACCCTGCCCACGCTCAAAAGCCTCGATACTCAGGAGCGGGTCATCCACTTGGGCAGTTTCTCGAAAATCCTCGTCCCCGCCATGCGCCTTGGCTGGGCGGTGGCATCACCGCAACTGCTTGAAAAGATTGGCCTGCTGAAGGTCGCGTCCGATACTCAGACCTCCACCCTGAACATGGCCGCGGCCAGCCTGTTTCTGGAGCGTCACGACCTGCAGGCCCATATCGCCACCCTTCGCGCCGCTTATCGCCAGAAGAAAGAGGTCATGCTCGACGCCATCCGCCGCCACTTCCCGCAAGAGGTGACTGTGACCGATCCCGAAGGCGGCCTCTTCACCTGGGCGCGCTTCCCCGATGGGTTCGACGCGACCGCCTTCATGCGCGACTATGCCCTGCCGCAAGCGCGGGTGGCCTATGTCCCCGGCGGATCATTCTTCGCCACCACACCCCAGCCGAACCACGCCCGCATCAATTTCTCCGCCCCGTCCGAGGATCGCATCCGTCAGGGGATCGAAGCCCTGGGCCACTGCCTGAAATCCCATATGTGAAAGCCCACGCCATGCCCGTCACCCTCCACCGCTCCGCCCTGCCCGATGCACCCGATCTGTCCGCCTGGGCCGATATCCCGGTCGCCGTCGCCGTCGACACCGTGCCCGGCGCGCGCCAGATCGACCCCGATATCCGCCCCCTGCGCCCTGCGGGCCACCAACCCCGCCTGATGGGCCGCGCCGTCACCGTGGATTGCGCCGCGCCCGATTTCGGCGCGGTTCTCCATGCGCTTGATCTCATCGGCAAAGGCGAAGTGCTGGTCATCGCCGCCCGCGCACATCGTGATCATGCCATGATCGGCGATATCCTCTCGGGGCATCTTCGCAACAAGGGCGCGGCGGGTGTCATCGTCGATGGCGCCGTGCGCGACACGGGCACACTTGGCCAATGGGATGATTTCGCAGTCTTTTCCCGCCACATCACCCCACGCGGCCCGACCGGGGCCGATCAGGGTGCGGTCAACGGCCCCGTCACCTTCGGCGGCATCCTCATCGATGCGGGCGACCTGATCCTCGGCGATGACGATGGCCTCGTCTGCCTGCCCGCCGCGACATGGGAGGCTGGCCTCACCCCCGCCCGCGCAAAACTTGCGCTTGAGGAACGTTGGACCGAAGCGCTCCGGACTGGCACCGCCACCGCAGCTTTTGCCCTGCCCGCCCCCTTCCGCCGCTGATCACCCGTCACGCTTCCAGCAGCAGCGCCGTCGCGATCCCGCCCGCCGCCGCAATCGCGGCCAGCCCCATCCCGCGCTCCAGATCGGCGAACAGCCGCACTGCAAGCACCGCCCCCGATGCCCCCACCGGATGCCCCCGCGCCAGCGCCCCGCCGCCCGTATTGACCCGCGATGGATCCAGCCCAGCCCCGTCGACACAGGCGATGGCCTGCACCGCATAGGCCTCCATCACCTCCGCCCGCTCCAGCGCATCCGGCCCCCACCTCGCTGCACCCAGCACACGCTCAATCGCCGCCACCGGGGCCAGCCCCGGCTCCCACGGCACGCCGCCCAGCGTCACCCCGCCCGCAATCCGCAAAGCGCGCACCGATCGCGCCGCCACCCGCTCTGACACCACCAGAACCAGCGCCGCGCCATCCGCCGCGACGGCCGCATTGGCCGCGGTCACACTGCCCACCACTACCTTCGCCCGCGCCGCCAGCGCCGGCGTCAGGTCGCGCGTGAACCCGTCCCGCAGCTCCCCACAAACCGCGACAATCTCGCCCGACAGATCCGCCACCCGCGCCTTGCGATGGCTCTCCACCGCCCAGACATCCTGCCGCTCCCGCGCAATCCCCAACCGCAGGGACAGCGCCGCCGCCGCCTCGGCCATGCCGGGGTCGCGGTCCGGCCAGGGCGTGAACGGCGCCTCGTCATAGGGCGCATCCGCCCCCGGCATCCGCCGTTCGGGCCGCTGGGAATAGCTTTCAACCCCACCCGCCACCACCACCTCGGCAAGCCCCGCCATCACCATGCCCCGCGCAATCAACACCGCATCCAGCCCACCCGCGCATTGCCGATCAATGCTCAGCCCCGCCACCCGCTCGGGTAGGCCGGCCGACAAAGCCACGCGCCGCGCCGGATTGCCGCCGGGGCCTAGCACATTGGACAGCACGACCTCATCCACCTGATCCGCCGCAATCCCCGCAGCGTCCAGCAGCGCCCGCAGCACAGGCGCAGCCAGTTCCTCAAGGCTCAGCGCCCGAAACGCACCGCCGCGCGGCATCACCGCCGTCCGCTTCGCCGCGATCACAAAGGCGTGCATCCGCCCATCCCCGCTCTGCAAACCCCTGCCCATTCACCTTGGCCCAAATACCCATGCGACAGCGCCGCCCCGCGCAACGCCCGGCAGACCGCGCCCCTCACAAACCCACCTCTGCCGCCAACCGCGTCAAATCGACCTTGCCCGATGCCGTCTCGGGCCACACCTCGCGCCAGATCACCGCGCGCGGCATCTTCAGCGGCCCCAGCCGCGCCCGTGCCGCCTGCAGGATGGCCGCCTCCTCGGTCGGATCACCCTGCAAAACCGCTACGATTACATGCCCCCGCAACCGGTCGGCACGCGGCAGCACAATCGCCCGCTGCACCCCGGGCAGACCCATCAAAAAAGCCTCGATCTCTTCGGGAAAGACATTCTGATCCGCCACGGTGACCATCCGCCCGGCGCGCCCGGCCAGATGCAGCTCGCCCCGCTCCATCCAGCCCATTTCGCCCACCGACATCCAGCCCTGCCGCTTCAGCTTCGGCATACCGCACGGGTCGCCATATCTCTCGCACAGATATGGCGACCTGACCCAGACTTCGCCCAATCCCCCCGGCCCCAGCACCTTGCCATCCACCCCCCGAATTTCCAGCCTTACACCGGGAAAGACGCGTCCTACTCCCTCCGGCGCGGAACCTGCATCGGACAGCGTCACGAAACTCGTCTCTGCCGCGCCATAGAATTCCCGAACCTCCAGCGCAGGAGAAAAGGCCTCTAGCCCGCTGCGCAGAGTCTGGTCCAGCTTGGACCCGCCCACCAGCACCAGTTGCAGGTCGGGCAAAGGCCCCGGCCCCGTCTCGACCAACAACCGCAATTGCGCGGGCGTCGCATACACAACTTGCACCCGCCGTTCCGCCAGCGCGCGATGTTGCGCGTCAGGGCGCAGTCCGGCCAGAAGATGCACCTCTGCCCCCAGACAGGCCCCTTCCAGCGCGCCATAAAGCGCCAGCGAATGCTCCATCCTTCCCAGCACGGCCAGCCGCCGCCCCGGCCCGATGCCGAAAAGCCGCGCATTTACTGCGAAACTCTCGCACCAACTGCGCTGTGAACGCCGGATGCGGCGTGGCACGCCGGTCGAGCCAGAGGTGAGCGTCTCAAACACCGGACGACTGCCCGCCTCAGGCGCGGGCAACGTACCCGCCCCAATCCGGAACGGCAGACCCAAAGCCCCTCTTGCCAGCGCACGAGAGACTGCAACCGCGTAGGGAAGATCGGCAATAACCACCCGATCATCCGCCAACAAAGGCAAGGCCTCACAACCATCCGGCCCGACTATCCGCGCCTTCGCATGGCGCCGGAACCGATGTGCTACCGGCTGCACGCCCGCCACAGCGGTCACTCTGGCCGGAACCGCGCCGACAATGCCCGCGCACCTTGCGCCAGCAGCGCGATATCCATGCCGACAGCGGTGAATGTGGTGCCCCAACTGATGCAGGTCTGCGCGAAATCCGGGTCCAGCGTCAGGATGCCCGCGGGCTTGCCCGCCGCCACGATGGCCCGCACCGCCGCCTCGATCGCCGCCACCACCTCCGGGTGCCGCATGTCACCCACATGCCCCATGCTGGCCGCCAGATCGGCCGGCCCGATGAACAGCGCATCCACACCGTCCACCGCCGCAATCTCCGGTATCCGGTCCAGCGCCTCGGCAGTTTCAACCTGCACGATCAGACACAGCTCTTCCTCGGCCCGCTGGTGATAGCCTGCCACCTGCCCGAAGACACTCGCCCGCGTCAGCCCCGCCACCCCCCGGATCCCGCGCGGCGCATAGCGCATCGCGGCCACCGCCGCCCGCGCCTCATCGGCATTCTGCACATAGGGAATGAGCAGGGTCTGCGCGCCCAGATCCAGCAGTCGCTTGATCAGCACCACATCATTCGACGCGGGCCGAACCACCGCCTGCGTGCGATAGGGCGCCATAGCCTGCATCATCGCCAGCGTGTCGGGAACATCGGTAACCGAATGTTCGGTATCAATCACCACCCAGTCAAACCCGCAGGTCGCCAGCAGTTCCGCCACTACCGTGCCGGGAATGGAGTTCCACAACCCGATCTGCTGCCGCCCGTCCTTCAGCCCGCGTTTGAACCGGTTCTGAGGCAACATCATGCCTGCACCAGCGTCTTCATTCGCCGCAAAGCCAGCAAATATCCTTCAACTCCGCAGCCTGCGATCACGCCTTCGGCGCGCAGCGAGACATAGGAATGATGTCGAAACGCCTCGCGCTTGTGGATGTTCGAGATGTGCACCTCGATCACCGGCCCATCGAACGCGTTCAGCGCATCCAGAATGGCGATGGAGGTATGCGTCAGCGCGCCGGGATTGATGATCACCCCTGCCCCCTCGGCCCGCGCCTGATGGATCCAGTCGATGATCTGGCCCTCGTGATTGGATTGGTGAAACCGGATGGTCAGACCCAGTTCCTCGGCCAGCGATGCGCAATCCTCGGCCACATCCTCCAACGTCGCGCGGCCATAGATTTCAGGCTGTCGCAGCCCGAGCAGGTTCAAATTGGGACCGTTCAGAATGTAGATGGGCTTTGCCACGGCTGCGGCTCCTTGGATGCGTTCACGGGAACGTTAATCCCGCCCCGCCCTGCCCGCAACCTCTGCCCGTGCCCCCTATGCGAAAGCCGCCGTAATCCAGCGGCGCGGGCATGCGCCCGCAAGCCTTTTTTCCCGCCTGCGCGCATTCGCGCTCCGGCTCGGCTGATGGGGGCCCTGCCCCCAAACCCCCGGGGTATTTCGACCAAGATGAAGACAGCACGCCACGGGCGCAGTGATAAAAATAGGCGCCCGCCCCCATCGCGATCCTTGGTCACCACCTGCGGGAGCCGTGCAGGCGGCCATCATGGATCAGGGTCGGACGCCCAGTCTGCCACTCCTCTGGGGACAGAGAAGTTCCGTCGTCTCAGGCCACCTTTTCCAGCGCCACATCCGGGGAGATCCCCAGCGCGCGGACAACGGCCTGCGTCAGATGCGGGCGGTTCAGGGTGTAGAAATGCAGGTCTTCCACCCCGCCTTCGATTAGCCGCGCACAAAGCGATGTGCATTGTGTCAGCGCCAACAATTCCTCGCGCCCATCACGGGCGGCGATGCGGAATGCCTCATCCAGCGCGCCCGGAACCTGCGTGCCGCAGCGATTGGCGAATTTCTTGGCACCTTCCCAGGAGGTGATCGGCAGAATGCCCGGAATGATCGGCGCAGTGATCCCAGCCTTCACGCAAGCATCGCGGAAGCGGAAGAAGGTATCGGCGTTGAAGAAGAACTGCGTGATCGCACTGCTGGCACCCGCATCAATCTTGCGCTTCAACCATTCCACATCGGCAAAGCTGTCCTTGGCATCGGGATGCGGTTCCGGATAGGCACCCACGCGGATCTTGAACTTGCCCGTCCGGGCCAGCGCCTCGACCAGTTCCACGCTCGATGCAAACCCTTCGGGATGGGCGGTGAACCGCTGCGCGCCCTTGGGCGCATCGCCGCGCAGGGCGACAATCTCCGTTACACCTGCCGCCGCATAAGCCTCGGCAATCTCCAAGGTCTCGGCCCGTGTCGCATCGACACAGGTCAGATGTGCCGCCACGTTCAGCCCGTAATTGCGGTGGATCGCCCCCACCGCTTCATGCGTCAGCTTCCGCGTCGTGCCGCCTGCGCCATAGGTGACCGACACAAAGCCCGGCCGCAGCGGGGCCAGAACCTGCACCGTCTCCCACAGCCGGAAAGACGCATCCAGCGTCTGCGGCGGAAAGAATTCAAAGCTGATACGCGGGGCGGTCATGGCACGAAACTCCTGATGTCTTGCCCTCTTGTCTCAGGAATCGCGATGTGAGACAAATTCATAATACTCATCATCAACATGAATCTGGCGCATCATCATGCATCTCGAATTCCGCCATCTCCGCACCATCCGCGCCATCCATCAGGCCGGTGGCCTCGCCCGTGCCGCCGATATCCTGAACATGACGCAATCCGCCCTGTCGCATCAGGTGAAGGGGCTGGAGGATCAGGCCGGGGTGGAACTGTTCGTCCGCCGCTCCAAACCCATGCGCCTGTCTGCAGCGGGCCTGCGGATGCTGAAACTCGCCGAACGCATCCTGCCCGAGATTGACGCGCTGGAAGAGGAATTCCGCGCGCTGAAATCTGGCAAGACCGGGCGGCTGCATATCGCTATCGAATGCCATGCCTGTTTCGACTGGCTTTTCCCGGTGCTGGAACAGTTTCGCCATGCCTGGCCCGATGTCGATGTGGACATCCGCGCGGGCCTTGCCTTTGATGCCATCCCCGCGCTTTTGCGCGAAGAGGTGGACCTTGTCATCTCCTCCGATCCCCTCCGCCTTGACGGGGTGATCTACAACCCGCTGTTTGACTATCACCCCACCTTCGTGGCCGCCAAAGACCACCCGCTTGCCGCCAAGGAATGGATCGGGGCCGAGGATTTCCGCGATGAGGTGCTGATCACCTACCCGGTTGCCCGCGACAAGCTGGACATCTTCACCGAATTGCTGACCCCGGCCAAGGTCGAACCCCGCGGCCAGCGCCCGGTGGAACTGACCGCCGTCATCCTGATGCTGGTGGGGTCCAATCGCGGCGTGGCCGTGCTGCCCGATTGGGTGCTGCGCGATGTCCGCAGCCATGCCGATTACATCACCCGGCCCCTTGGCCCGCGCACCATCACCCGCCGCCTCTATGCCGCGACGCGGGATGAGGATGCCGCAAAACCCTTCATGGCGCATTTCTTGCGGCTGGGGCGGACGGAGCCGGTCAAGCTACAGCGCCAGTGAAGCGGTTTCTGACGCGAGACAACCGCGCTGAAATTTGACCCAAGTTTCGGATGCCGGGCGCTGCGAAACAGGAATGCACAAGATCGTTGACTGTCCGTCAGCGCGACCCCGATTTCTGCGTCAGAAATCGCCGAGAAATATGCGTCAACCTTCGCTCTCGCGCCAAGGTCGCCGCCTCCACCGCGGCCAGACGCTGCAAGGCCCCCTCAACCCCACCCCGCCGCATCTCCCGCTCCCAGATCCTCCGCGCGCTCTCTGCGCTCCAGGGCAGCGCCGCGTCTTTCAGCCAGAGCCGCAGCGGCGCAGGCAACCGGTCATGCGCCCGCATCGCACAGCCCTCCCGCCGCCGCGCCAATGGCGAGGACAGGTTCCCGCTCATGCTGCCTTCCACAGCGGGAACGGGTCCGCCATCCCCGCCCAATCTCTGGGAGCGAACCCATCCGCAGGCACCAACGCCGCATCCAGCACCGCCACGACGGCCGCGCGGTCCATCTCATGCCCGATGAACACGATCTCCTGCCGCCGATCCCCCCATGGCTCTGCCCAATGCGCGCGCAGATCGGCCAGCGCATCAGGATGCTTCGGCCAGCCATCCGCCGGAACCGCCGCCCACCACCGCCCCAGCGGCGAAACCGATGAAACCGCCCCCGCCAGCGAAAACTCCGCCGCCCAATCCGGCCGAGTCGCCAGCCAGAAATGCCCCTTCGCCCGGATCACCCCCGGCAGATCACCATTCAGCACTTCATGGATTCGCGCCGGATCAAACGGCCGACGCGCGCGATAGACGAAACTGGATATTCCGTATTCCTCGCTCTCCGGCACATGGCTGGCAAAGCCGTACAATTCTTTGGCCCACAAAGGATGCTCCGCCGCACGGTCGAAGTCGAACAGCGCGGTGCCAAGGATCGCCCCCGGTGGCACGCGGCCATGATCCGCCTCGATCACCCGCGCATCCGGATTCAGCGCCGCGATGATCTTGCGTGCCGTATCCACCCGCGCCGGCCCCGCATCGCGCACCTTGTTCAGCACGATCACATTGGAAAACTCGATCTGCTCCGTCAGCAGGCTCACCAGCGCGCGCCCGTCGCCATCGGGCGTCTCCACCCGCGCCGCCAGAAAATCATGGCTCGCGAAATCCCGCGTCAGGTTAATGGCATCCACCACCGTCACCATCGTATCCAGCCGCGCCACATCCGACAGGCTGACCCCTTCAGCATCGCGGAAGTCAAAGGTCGCGGCCACCGGCAGCGGTTCCGAAATCCCGCTCGATTCGATCAGCAGGTGATCAAACCGCCCTGCCTCGGCCAGTTTGCGCACCTCCACCAGCAGGTCATCGCGCAGGGTGCAACAGATGCAGCCATTGGTCATTTCCACCAGCTTTTCCTCCGCCTGATGCATCTCAGCCCCGGCGCGGATCAGGTCGGCATCAATATTCACCTCGGCCATGTCATTGACGATCACCGCCACCCGCAGGCCGTCACGGTTGTTGAGCACATGCGACAAAAGCGTGGTCTTGCCCGCCCCCAGAAACCCGGACAGCACCGTGACAGGCAGGCGCTGGTCATTGATTTGGTTGTCCATTGTCGGGTTTGGCATGGAACGGCTCCGTAATGTTATACTATTACATAGTTGCCGCAGCACGTGCCAATTGTCCAGACCGCAGAATTGAAAGAAAGGGGGCGGTCCACTGGACCGCCCCCTTTCACCAACCCATGCACCTGTCAGAACAGATCGAAGTCCGTCGCGGCCAGGGTTGTCACCCCAGTCAAGGTCGCCACGACCACCGCCGCCGCGCCGCCTACACCGTCGCGGTCCCAGAACAACCGATCACTCGACGTGTCAAAATAGAACCACGACGCCCCCGAACCGCCGGCCGATGTTCCGTTCTGAAACCGCAGAACCGTATCCATCCCGTTGAAATCTCCGGTCGCAAAGGCCAACCGATCCGTGCCCGACACGAAATCCGTGATCGTGTCGCCAAAAGCGTTGGACCCATCCCAACTGTCAAAGACAAAGACATCCGCATCGGCGCCTCCGGTCAACCGATCCCGCCCAGCACCGCCGTTAAGCGTGTCATTGCCACCGCCACCCGAAAGCGTGTCAGCCCCTTGATCCCCATAGAATGAATTGGCCACGCCATTCCCGGTGAAGTTGTCCGCCCGGAACGAACCCCAAATCTCTTCAATCCCAGTCAGGTTTTCCACATTGCCATAGCCGTCATTGCGGACTTGCCCACTGCTGCGGCCAAGGTTCACGATTACCCCGGTCATCACATCGTCCCGCCAGAAATCGGCAATGTCCCATCCCGCAGCGCCACGGACATCGTCCACACCGCCACCGCTGGAAAAGAGGTTATCCGCACCATTTCCGATCAGCGTATCGTTTCCGGACGTTCCATACACGCTTTCGATATTGCTCAGCCGATCCGTATTGCCCCAGCCATCTGTTGCAACACCCGTCGCCAGATTGACCGAAACCCCAAGGAAGCCGCCCCATTCCGCATCGCGGTCATAGCGCACGATGTCCTGACCGGCACCGCCATTGATCGTGTCATTGCCACGCAGGCCCATGAACTGTTCGTCATTTTCGGATCCGGTGAACCGGTCCGCCATCCGCGACCCTTCGACCCGTTCAATCCCCAACAGCGTATCCGTGCCACCCCAACTGTCGATCGCAATACCGGTGCCAAGGTTCACAATCGCGCCACGATACGCCGCCCCTTCCCAGAAAGTTTCCGTCAGCGAATAGGTGTCATTGTCATCGCCACCAAAGATCGTGTCATTCCCAGCATCGGCTTTGATAAAATCCCGGCCGAGCCCGCCATAGATCAGATCATTGCCACCATTCCGCCCGCCGATGATGTCATCCCCATTGGCCGACCCAAAAATCGTATCGTCCCCGGCAAGCAGCAGCGAAAACAGGTCAAACCCGTTGCCAGGCCGATAGACACCGTTCCGCTCCCACCCGAACATGAAGTGATCCAGATCGGTCAGTTCCACCGACAGGCCGGTGATCGTCATCCATAGCACGCCATTGACAGACAGAGAGATTGTGTTGACCACCCCAGTCAACGGCGGACCGCCCCCTTCAACCGGGTCTTCATAGAAGGTGAACCCAGTTCCCGTTGCGCTAAAGGTCACCAGTCCGGGATCTCTCTGGATCGTAAGGTCAACTTGAGTTTCTGAAACGATGGGCTCGATGTCGATATTCGGATCACTGAAATCGAATTCGAAAAGATCTGGCAGATAGTACTCATCCGTATTCGCTGCATTGGTAAGCGTCAGAACAGCCATCGCGGGTCCCCCCAAAACTCGTTACACAACAACCTGAACGATACCGCTCCGCTCCGGTTGTGCCAAGCCCCCACCCGCACCCCCTTTCCTTCCCGCCTTGCCCCGTGTAATGCCCCTCCCCTGATGCCCAAACCCCCGGAGCCCCTGCAATGCAAGGCAGCGCGAACCTCAACCTGATGATCAAGGCCGCCCGCAAGGCAGGCCGCTCGCTGGTCAAGGACTTCCGCGAGGTGGAAAACCTTCAGGTCTCCACCAAAGGCCCCGGCGATTTCGTCAGTCGCGCCGACCGCGAGGCGGAACGCATCATCAAGGAAGAGCTGATGGGCGGCCGCCCGACCTATGGCTGGCTGGGCGAGGAAACGGGCGGCACCGATGGCGCCGATCCCACCCGCCGCTGGCTTGTCGATCCGCTGGATGGCACCACCAATTTCCTGCATGGCATGCCGCATTGGGCCGTCTCCATCGCGCTGGAACACAAGGGCGACATCGTCTCGGCCGTGGTCTACGACGCCGCGAAGGATGAACTGTTCTGGGCCGAAAAGGGCGCAGGCGCCTGGATGAACGACCGCCGCATGCGCGTGTCGGGCCGGCGAGAGATGCACGAGGCCGTATTCGCCACTGGCGTGCCTTTCGGCGCAAAGAACACCCTACCTGCAACGCTTCAAGACCTCGCCCGCCTGATGCCCGCCTGCGCCGGAGTTCGCCGCTGGGGCGCAGCCTCGCTCGATCTCGCCTATGTCGCCGCTGGTCGCTATGACGGCTATTGGGAACGCGAGTTGCAGCCTTGGGACATCGCCGCCGGTATCTTGCTGGTGCGCGAGGCAGGTGGGTTCGTCTCTGCCATCCGCGACGGCGACGACCCGCTGGAAAAGGGCGCCGTGATCTGCGCCAACCAGCCCCTGTTCGAACCTTTCCGCAAGATCATTCGCGGCGACTGACCCCTAGCCCCACGGCCCCGGCCTGCCGCCCCGTCGGACAGTCGGCACCCCGGTGCGCACCATCCGATAGCTCGCCTCCGGATGCGGCGGCAGCCCCTGCGTCCGGCTCCAGAACCCCGGCCCGCCCCGCCGGAACCACAAGGGCAGGCACAAGACCAGCCCCGCCACAAAGCCCCCCGCATGCGCCCAATAGGCGACGCCCCCCACATCGGCCGGCGTCATCGCACCATTGACGACCTGAAACCCGAACCAAAGACCCAGCATGATCCAGGCCGGAATCGGGAATACCCGGAAGAACACGATGAAGATGAACAGCACATCCACCTTGGCCTTGGGGAACAACAGCAGATAGCCGCCCATCACCCCGGCAATCGCGCCCGATGCCCCCACCATCGGGATCATCGACGCAGGCTCCGCCGCGAATTGCAGCCCCGCCGCCGCCAATCCGGACATCAGGTAGAACCCGAGAAACCGGAAATGCCCCATCTCATCTTCCAGATTATCCCCGAAGATATAAAGAAACAGCATATTCCCCAGCAGATGCATCCAGCCGCCATGCAGGAACATCGAGGTGACAAAGGTCTCATAGCCCTCGCCATAGCCGATCCGCGCCGGCACCAGCCCCCATTGCATGAAGAACCGCCCGATCTGCGCCTCTCCCGGCAAGCCCAGCCAATAGGCCAGAAACACCGCCACATTCACCGCAATCAGGGCGAGCGTGACAAAGGGCGTGCGCCCCGACGGGTTATGATCGCGAATGGGAAACATGGCCCTCAGGCTGGCCCGGCCGCATGTTCCGCGTCAAGCCTCTCTCGTCACAAAGACCATGTCACCGCATGACCTGACCCATCACCCGGAAATGCCCAAAGACGCCTTTCCGCCGATGAATGTCTTCTCTGTTCAAATATCCTCGGGGGTGAATTGGCGCACAGCGCCAAGAGGGGGCAGACAGCCCCCTTCCTTCAGAAACTCTTCGCAGAAGAATTTCCCATGCCCGAAAATTCTTCGACGAAGAATTTTCGTCCCACCTTCACACCTCCGCCACCTCCATCAGCAACTGCGCATTTCCGCCAGACGCCGTGGTGTCAATGCAAACATGCCTCTCCAGCCGCGCATGGCCGGCATCCGGCGCGCCGCCAATCAGCGGCAAGATCGCCCCCGCCCGCCCCGCCAGCGCCTGTGCATAGGCCCGCCCCGCCTCAGCCACGCCCCACCAGACCGCGCCCGAAATCCCTTCCAGCCGCGCCAAGGCACCGGCCTCAAGCGAGGGCGCCTCCACCGCCACGCCGCCCAGCGCCCGGATCGCCGCCCCTTGCGCCGCCGCCGCCGCTGCCGTCGGGCCAAGGCAGACCACCGGCCCCCGCGCCACCGTCGTCAGGCGGTTCGATTCCCCCGTCGGCCCCGGCAAGTCCACACTCACCGGCCCCGCCGCTGCAGACAGCGCGCGCAGCGCCGCCACGACCTCAGTCTCGGCAGCCACATGGTCCACCCCGGCCACCACCGGCACATCCCCCCGCGTGAAACGGTGCAGATAGTCCGGTCCGCCCGCCTTCGGCCCCGTCCCCGACAGGCCTTCGCCGCCAAAGGGCTGGCTGCCCACCACCGCCCCGATCTGGTTGCGGTTCACATAGGTGTTGCCCACCCGCAGCCGCTCCACGATGCGCTGCACCCGGTCGTCGATCCGCGTGTGCAGCCCAAAGGTCAGGCCATAGCCCGTCGCATTCACCGCATCCACCACCGCATCGATCTGATCGGCGCGGAAGGTTGCCACATGCAGCACAGGGCCAAAAATCTCGCGCCCCATCGCCGCGATCCCCGGCACACGGATCACAGCAGGTCCGACAAAAGTGCCTCCCTCCGGCGCGGGCATCTCCTTGATCACCCGCCCCTCGGCCCGCGCCACCGCGATATGGTCGCGGATCATCCCCGCCGCCTCGGCATCGATCACCGGCCCCACATCGGTGGCCAAATCCCACGGATCGCCCAACGCCAGTTCGTCCATCGCGCCTTCCAGCATCTCCAGCACCGGCCCGGCCACATCCTCCTGCACATACAGGCACCGCAGCGCGGAACAGCGCTGCCCCGCCGACTGAAAGCTTGAGGCCAGAATATCCCGCACCGCCTGCTCCGGCAACGCCGTGGAATCCACCAGCATCGCGTTCAGCCCGCCGGTTTCCGCAATCAACGGCGCGGTCGGGTCCAGATGATCGGCCATCGCGCGGCGGATCATCAGCGCAGTCTCGGTCGACCCGGTAAAGCACACGCCGCCCACGCGCGGATCGGATGTCAGCATCCGCCCAACCACCGGCCCCTCACCGGGCAGCAGTTGCAGCGCTGTCACTGGCACGCCTGCGCGGTGCATCAGCCCCACCGCCAGCGCGGCAATCAGCGGCGTTTGTTCCGCAGGCTTGGCCAGCACCGCATTGCCCGCCGCCAGCGCCGCCGCGATCTGCCCGGTAAAGATCGCCAGCGGGAAGTTCCACGGCGAGATACAGGTGAACACCCCCCGCGCCGGGGCCGTCAAACCCGCCACCCCATCGGCGTAGTACCGCAGGAAATCCACCGCCTCGCGCAGTTCGGAGACGGCATCCGCCAGCGTCTTGCCCGCCTCGCGTGCCAGCAGCGCAAAGATCGGCCCGAACTCGGCTTCATAAAGCTCCGCCACCCGCCGCAGCACTTCTGCCCGCTCTGCCGGACCCGCCGCCCAGGGTTCGGCCAACCGCAGCGCCGTTTCCACATCCGGCGCGCCCGCCTGCACCACATGCCCCACCAGCGCCCCGGTCGCCGGATTGCCCACCTCAACCCGCAAGCCCCCGACAGGCCGCCCCGCCGTCAGCGGCCCCGCCTCGAACAACCGCGTCGCATGGGGCGCGCGTGCCGCTTCGATGGTCGCCAGATCGACCGCGTCGGTCAGATCGAACCCCCGCGCGTTCCGCCGCGCGCCAAACAGCGCCGGCCCCGTTCTCAACGCCGGGCTCGCCACCTGCGCTATCCCTTCCATCGCCGTCAACGGGCAGGCCGCCACCACCGCAGGCGGCACCTCATCATTCACGATCTGGTTCACGAAAGACGAATTCGCGCCGTTCTCCAACAGCCGCCGCACCAGATAGGCCAGCAGATCGCGATGCGCGCCCACTGGGGCATAGATCCGGCAATTCGTGCCAAGATCGGTCAGCACCAGATCATGCAGCCGCTCGCCCATCCCATGCAGGCGCTGAAATTCATAGGCCCGCTTGTCGCCCGCCAGCTCCAGAATGGCCGCCACCGTATGCGCGTTATGCGTGGCAAATTGCGGATAGATGCGATCCGTCATCCCCAAAAGCTTCCGCGCGTTCGCGATATAGCTCACATCCGTCGCCTGCTTGCGGGTGAACACGGGGAAGGACTCCAGCCCCAGCACCTGCGCCCGCTTCACCTCGGCATCCCAATAGGCCCCCTTCACCAGCCGCACCATGATCCGCCGATCCAGCCGCTCGGCCAGCGCATAAAGCCAGTCGATCACCGCCCCTGCACGGCGACCATAGGCCTGCACCACCACCCCAAACCCATCCCACCCCGCCAGCGACGGATCAGACAGCACCGCTTCGATCACCTCCAGCGACAGCGCCAGACGGTCGGCCTCTTCGGCATCAATGTTGAACCCCAGCCCCGCCGCCTTGGCCAACCCCGCCAGCGCCCGCACGCGCGGCACCAGTTCCGCCATCACCCGCGCGCGCTTCGCCACCTCGTACCGGGGGTGAAGCGCGGAAAGCTTCACCGAAATCCCCGGATTGGCGCGGATGTCCGCCCCCTTGGCGGCGGCCGCAATCGCCGTGATCGCCTTGGAATAGCTCAGATGATAGCGCCGCGCGTCGCCCTCGGTCCGCGCTGCCTCGCCCAGCATATCGTAGCTATAGGTGTATCCCTTTCCCTCCAGCTCTGATGCCCGCTTCATCGCGGCCTCGATCGTCTCACCCAGAACGAACTGCCGCCCCATCTCCTTCATTGCCTGCGCCACCGCGCGCCGGATCACGGGTTCCCCCAGCCGCTTCACCGCCGCGCGCAGATGCCCCACCACCCCCGGCTCGCGATCCTCCAGCACCTTCCCGGTCAGCATCAGCGCCCAAGTGGACGCATTGACCAGCGAAGAGGCCGATTTCCCCAGATGCCGCCCCCAATCGCTCGGCGCGATCTTGTCCTCGATCAGCGCATCCATCGTCTCGGCATCCGGCACCCGCAACAACGCCTCGGCCAGACACATCAGCGCGACGCCCTCTTCGGTAGACAGCCCGTATTCCGCAAGGAACACCTCCATCAGCCCCGGCTTCACGCTGCCCCGGATACGCGCCACCAGATCGGCCCCCGCCGCCGTGATCCGCGCCCGCGCAGCGGCGTCCAGCCCCGCCTCGGCGATCAGCCGCGCCACCAGCGCGCCCTCATCGGCCAAAGCGCCGCCTTCGATCACGGACCACGGGGTATCAAAGCTGTCACGGGGCATGGGCAATTTCCTCCATTTGTCCCATAATACCCCAAGTTTCCCGGTTCATTCTCCCGAAGATGGGCCAAACGCCACCCGTTCCGCCCGCAATATGGGGTTTTCACATGCCGATTGACCGCATCCCCCTTGACCGCTTCGATGAGGCGATCCTCCGTATCCTCTCCATCGACGGCCGCCTCAGCGCCACCGAGCTTGCCCGCCGCATCGGCCTGTCGAAATCCCCCACCCAGGCACGCCTGAAACGGCTAGAGGAAACCGGCGTCATCACCGGCTACCGCGCCCTCCTGGACCCGATCCGCATGGGCCAAGCCCATGTCGCGTTTGTTGAGGTGAAACTGTCCGACACCCGCGAAGCCGCGCTTCAGGCCTTTAACAAGGCCGTGCTGGCCGTGCCCGAGGTGGAACAATGCCACATGATCGCCTCACGCTTTGACTATCTGCTCAAGGTCCGCACGGGGGACATTCAGGAATATCGCCGCGTGCTGGCAGAACGCATCAGCGCCCTACCCCATGTTGCCTCGACCTCTACCTATGTGGCGATGGAGGCGATCAAGGAATTCACCTGACCGCCCGCCGGTCAGGCGATCCCCACCCGCGCAATCCCGTTCCGGCTGCCCGCCGCCGCAATCGCCCGGTCCAGAATCTGCGCCGGTCGCGCAAGTTGGAACAGCGAATTGCTCTCCACCGGCCCTACCCGGATCCGCGGCAAGGGCAACCGTTCGCTCACATAGATCGGGTTGAAATCCTCCATCTTGGCGTTCATTTCGAACTCCAGATCGGCTGGGTTCCACTCGGACGGCCCGGTCACGATGCCCACGAAATTCCCGCTCCCGGCATAGGAAATCAGCAGGCTCTCGGTCTTCAGGCAGTCCTCGATCACTGCCCCCACATCGCTTAGCATGTTTCGGAACGCCAGACGCGAGGCGATCCGATACATTGTCAGCGCGTTCTCAACACAGATCGCCACCGCTGATACGGAATAAAGCCCCTTCACCCCCAGCGTCAGCAGATAGTTCTGCAAGGCATGGAACTCGATCCCCCGGTCAAACTCCGGCACCGCAATAGGTGTATCGAAATCAAACTCCAGCGGCACCGCATCCGGCATCAGGCTGACTTGATGCTCCAGCATCATCAGCCGCTTGTGTTCCTCCACCAGACGCTGGACCGCCCCCAATCGCGCCTGCAGTTCCAGCTTGTCCAACGGCTTGGTAACGTAATCGGACGCCCCCTTCTGGAAAGCGAGGTCGATAGCACCCCGATTTGAAAGCGAGGTGATCATGATAACATGGGTCTGCCGATAGTCCGCGAGCGCGCGTATCCGCCCGCACAACTCCACCCCGGTCATCCCGGGCATTTCGATGTCCAGAAGGATGCAATCAAAAGCCTGCTTTCGCTGTTCCAGCATCTGCAAGGCAGCGTCTGGTGTGTTCAGCAAGGTCAGGTCGTCATATCCGATCGACCGAAGCGTATGGCCCAGAATCTCCAGAAACACGCCATCATCATCAACCGCGAGTATCTTCATTTCTATTCTGCCTGTTCAATGTTCCGCCATCAGGGCATTAGCGCAATACGGGTTTTAACCTATACTAACGCAACCCTACCGTGTTTCGTTCCAAAATGAAAACCCGTTCTCCACGCGCAGTCGGCAGACCCCGACGCAACGTCAAGATGATCAAGGGAAAAGAATCTGAATTCCGCCGCTAAGGCGCAAAACTGAAATTATCATTTCGGGATTAATCTGAGATCCGCCCGACCATCGCCGTTGGTACCCGCGGCCGGACTCGAACCGGCACGGCCTTTCGGCCTAGGGATTTTAAGTCCCCTGTGTCTACCATTCCACCACGCGGGCGCACCGGGCGCGACGCCTGCCTAGCAACTCGCCGCGCCAAGGGAAAGCCCGCGCCCCATCACCGCGCTTTGCCCAAGTCCGCAAAATCGCTATTCTGACCGCATAGCAAAGGATCGGTCCCATGCGCCACCGCATCACCCTCGCCCTCACAGCCTGTCTCGCCATGTGCGCACACTTCACCATAGCGCAGGATATCACTGATCTCCTACCCCTCACCGCCCGCGGCAACGAACCCTTCTGGTCCCTGACCATCACGACAGAGGGCAGCAGCTACACCGACATGGAAGGTGTCACCCTCGACGACCCCTTCACAGGACCCACACCGGAAGGTGGCAGCCTGATCTTCTCCACCGCAGCCGGGCCCCTGCGCCTGACCGAGGCGCTGTGTTACGACAGCATGTCCGGGATGCCCTACCCCTTCACCGTCACTCTCACCCGTGACGGCACAGAACTGCCCGGTTGCGCTGGTGACCCCGCGCGCCTTTTGGCGGGCGAATGGACGGTGACTGCTCTTGACGGCACCGCCCTGCCCAAGGGCGCCGATGTCACCCTGACGTTCGACGCAGAACGCATCAGCGGCCTTGCCGCCTGCAATCGCTATTCCGGCAGCTATGAACTCACCGGTGAAGGCCTCACCTTTGGCCCCATGGCGGGCACACGCATGGCCTGCCCATCACCCTTGATGGAAACCGAATCTGCCGTCTTTGCCGCCTTCGCCCGCGTCACCCAATTCGACATCGCACCCGACGGCGCGCTCCTCCTTAAGGCCGACGAGTCCACGCCCCTTTTCACCGCCATCCGCTAACCCTTCGCCGCGGCGCGGCAATTGACACCGCCCGCCGCCCGGTTCCATATGACGCCCGAGAGTTTGCGGGGAGCCAGACGCATGAAGAAAATCTATCCCAGCGCCGATGCCGCGCTGGACGGGGTCCTGTTTGACGGCATGCTGATCGCCTCTGGCGGCTTTGGCCTGTGCGGCATCCCGGAACTGCTGATCGCCGCCATCCGCAAGGCGGGAACCAAGGGCCTGACGGTCGCCTCAAACAATGCAGGCGTCGATGGCTTTGGCCTGGGCGTGCTGCTGGAAAGCCGTCAGGTCAAGAAGATGATCTCCTCCTATGTCGGTGAAAATGCCGAGTTCATGCGCCAGTATCTGTCGGGCGAGTTGGAGCTGGAATTCAACCCCCAAGGCACGCTGGCCGAACGCATGCGCGCTGGTGGCGCGGGCATCGGCGGCTTCTATACCCGCACGGGCGTGGGCACTGTCATTGCCGAAGGCAAGGACGTCAAACAGTTCAACGGCCAGGATTACATCTTGGAGACCGGCATCGTGGCCGACCTCTCCATCGTCAAGGCATGGAAAGCCGATCCCTCGGGCAACCTCGTCTTCCGCAAGACCGCCCGCAACTTCAACCCGCCCGCCGCCACCTGCGGCAAGATCTGCGTGGTGGAGGTGGAGGAGATCGTCCCCCTCGGCTCGCTCGACCCCGACTCGATCCACCTGCCCGGCATCTATGTGCATCGCATCGTTCAAGGGCAGCACGAAAAGCGCATCGAACAGCGCACCGTACGCAAGAAGGAGTCCGTCTGATGTGGGACCGCAACCAGATGGCCGCCCGCGCGGCGCAGGAATTGCAGGACGGCTGGTACGTCAACCTCGGAATCGGCATTCCGACGCTGGTGTCGAACTACATCCCCGCGGGGGTAGAGGTGACGCTGCAATCAGAAAACGGCATGCTCGGCATGGGCCCCTTCCCCTATGAGGGTGAAGAAGACGCCGACCTGATCAACGCAGGCAAGCAGACCATCACCGAACTGCCGCAGACCGCATTCTTCGATTCCGCCCAGTCCTTCGCCATGATCCGCGGCGGCAAAATCGCCATGGCCATCCTCGGCGCGATGGAAGTGGCCGAGAACGGCGATTTGGCCAACTGGATGATCCCCGGCAAACTGGTCAAGGGCATGGGCGGTGCGATGGACCTTGTCGCCGGCGTGGGCCGCGTGGTTGTCGTGATGGACCACACCTCCAAACACGGCGAATCCAAAGTTCTGAAATCCTGCACCCTGCCGCTTACCGGTCAGGGTGTGGTCAACCGTATCATCACCAACCTCGGTGTACTCGATGTCGTCCCTGGCGGGCTGAAGATCGTGGAACTGGCCGACGGTGTAACGGATGCCGAAATCCGCGCTGCGACAGAGGCTACGCTGGTCAACTGACACGTCGGCCAAAGGGGGAAATCCTGCCTCGGACTTGCCCGGGACTTCCCCCAACTGGCCAATAATCGACAGGAGGCCACATGACCCACGACATCACCCGCGAACATGGCACCACCAAGGGCCGCTACGTTATCCGTCTGAAGGGTGAGGAGGCGGAACTGACCTACTCCATCACCACGCCCACTCTGATCATCGCCGATCACACTGCTGTGCCAGACAGCTTTCGTGGAACAGGCGCGGGCCTCGCCCTCGTCACCCGCCTCGTGGAAGATGCCCGCGCCGAAGGCGTGCGGATCATGCCACTGTGTCCCTTCGTGAACGCCCAGCGAAAGAAGCACCCCGAATGGGCGGATGTCTTCGCCGTCTGACCGAGCGTCCTAATTGCTGGCAGAAATGATCCGGAACACGCAAGGATCGCTCACCACCTCGGGCGGTGTCATGCAAAGGCCCTGCGCTACGGTCCAGGCCGCCAGAACCTTGGGCACGTAATCGCGCGTCTCGGCATAGGGCGGCACCCCACGGTTGGCCTTCACCGCACCCTCGCCCGCATTATAGGCCGCGATCACCATGATTGGGTCGCGGTTGAAATGCTTCATCAGCCAATCCAGATAGGCCACGCCGCCCTTGATGTTCTGCACCGGGTCGGTCGCATCCGCCACGCCGAACCGGTCTGCCGTCGCCGGGATCAACTGCATCAGCCCCTGCGCCCCGGCATGGCTGACCGCATCCACCTTGCCGGCACTTTCCGCCGCCATCACGGCCAGCGCCAGCGCAGGCGAAACCTCGGTTCCCACCGTCGCTTTCAACAACTCAGTCCCGAACTTGTCGGCCAATTCCTGCATGTGCTGCATACGCGGCGTGGGCACCGATTTGCCCCCCGGCCCCTGCGTCAGGGTGGCCAACGCCAGCGGGAAACGCCCCGAAACATCATCGATTCCTGCAGGAACCGATTCCCAGAACCATGCAAAGGCCGCTTCAGGCTGCGGCACGGGCCCCTTCGGCGGCGTGGCCGCCTCCGGCCCACCTTCGATCGGCGGAAGATCGGGCACCACATGCGGTGCGCTGGTCTTGGGCAGCGCGGCCAGCAGCCGCGCCTGTTCCACAGGGTCGATCTGCACCAACCCGCGCACCCCAGCAGGCCGCTCGCCGACCTTGATTCGTTTAAAGGTAAAGTCCCGCGACGGGTCCAGCCCCTCTGCCGGAACGGCAAGGGGAATCGCTGACGCCATCAGCGCGATGATTACTGCCCGGAATCGCATCTCTGTCGGATGCCTTTCCTGTCTGTGCCTGCCTCTAGCACCCACACTATCCCGCAAAACGGCGTTTCGCGCCACTCCCGCCCCAAAAAAACGTGGCAAAACCGCCAAATTTGCCAGCCGAAAGAATAAAAACCCAGCCTAAAGTATGTCTCCGGAAAATTAGTTTCACGCATTTTCAAATAGTTAGACCCACCACCACGAAAAATCTACATGTGGCCGAAAATGCCCACTCGCCACCCAACTGCCGCCACGATTCGGGGGCCATATGCACTCATACCGAACGGAAGACGGGACGAAACAAAGCGGACCGACAGACCCCGGCGCGGTTGTGAGCAAGACCTGAAACCTGAAACTGAACCAAGGGAATACGACCATGAAACTGCTGAACATCTTCAAGGCCTTCAAGAACGACGAATCCGGCGCTGTGACGGTTGACTGGGTCGTGCTGACCGGCGCCGTTGTGGGCCTGGGCATCATCATCGCCACCACGATGGGCGACGCGATCAGCACCGCTGCGACCAACGTCGCCGCCGACGTGATCACCAACTCGAACAACTGAGACTTGCGCCAGTTGTGACGATGGACTTGCGGCCAGGTCAAAAGCCTGGCCGCAGCCACAAGGGCGGTAAATACCCAGTGACAGCCTTGCCCGGCGAAGGGATCGCCCGGCCACAGTAACCGCGAACGGGAGTTCGGCAATGACCGGCACCAAAACACACCGTTTTTCCTTCAAAGGCTTCTTCAGAGGTTTCCTGACCGACGAAGATGGCGCCGTGACGGCTGACTATGTTGTTCTGACCGCCGCCGTTTGTTTGCTGGCTATCCCTGTCCTCGTGGCGATCAAAAGCTCGACCGAGACCGCCACAACCGAAGTGGCGGCAGACATGATCGCCAACAGCGACCAATGAATTCAGCCCGCAAGCACGGCTTGATCCCGGGCATCCCCCCAACCCGCCCGCAGTGGCGCGGAACACATCGAGGCAAAAGACAATGCGCATGATCTTCGGATTGGTCCTGCTCGTCGGCGTGGCGCTGGCGGGTTTCGCCGTTTATATGGCGCAGGGTTTCATCGACAAGACAGCCTCCGAACTCGATAAAGAGCGCGCTTTCCGCAGCGCGGTTGGTGAACTTGTCGAAGTCTATGTCGTCACGAAGCCGCTGCAATACGGCGATCCGCTTCCGGCCGACGCTGTGAAAAAGATCTACTGGCAAAAAGAATGGCTTCCCGAAGGCACCTTCAGCGACGAGGCCGTCCTCTTCCCTCCGAATGAAGAACGCCCGCGCTACGTGCTGCGCCCGATGGAAATTCATGAACCCATCCTAGCCGTCAAGGTCACGGAACCGGGTCAACCCGCCGGTCTGACCGGCGCACTCTCCGATGGCATGCGCGCCTTCGCGATCAGCGTTGATGCCTCCTCCGGCGTGTCGGGCTTCGTCTATCCGGGCAACTACGTCGATGTTTACTGGACCGGCAATGACGGCAGCCAGGAAATCACCCGCCTCATTGAATCCAGCCTGAATGTCATCGCGATCGATCAGAACGCGGCCGGCGCAACAACGGGCGGCGCAGTCGTCGCCCAGACTGTCACCGTCCAGGCCTCCCAGCAACAGGTGGCCCGCCTCGCACAGGCTCAGGCCACCGGCAGCCTTGCACTGTCCCTCGTCGGGTCGCGCGACGCCACCAGCGAAGGCAAGGTGGAAGTCGACAGTGCCTCGCTTCTGGGCATCGTCGCCGAAGAAGCCGTCGTCGTCGAAGCCGAAAAGGTTTGCACGATCCGCAACCGCAAAGGCGGTGAGGTCGTGGAAATCCCGATCCCCTGCACGAACTAATCGCCACACGGCGAGTGCACCAAAAGGGGCGCAACCACCGGATATGGTGGCTGCGCCCTTCTTCTTCCGCCATGCCTTGCGGCGCTTTAACCTCTGTTGCCAGTTATCCACATAAGGAACGGCGTGTAAGGCAATGATTCTTGCAAATATTCCAGACCTCGGGCATGTTGGGCAACGGAGCGGGCATCCAAGACCCGTGTTCAGAGGTGTGATCGAAAGGGCAGGTCACCGATGCAGATGCGACAGCTGATGGCTGCGGGTGCGATGGGCTTGGCCCTCGTCACCCTCGCCTCAATGCCGGCAAGGGCCGAAGTTCTGAAGGTCGTCAAGGGGACGGCCGCTCAGGCATTGGAAGTGCCAATGAACCGCGCCGTGGTTCTGGAAAGCGATGTTCCTTTTGCGGAACTTTCCATCGCCAACCCCGGCATTGCCGATATTTCCACCCTGTCGGACCGCTCGATCTATGTGCTGGGCAAGACGCCCGGCCGCACCACGCTGACGCTCTTCACCGCCGAAGGTGAACTGATCACCAATGTCGAGGTGCAGGTCACCACCGACATCGCAGAATTCAAGGAACGGCTGAACCAGATCCTGCCCGGCGAAAAGATCGAGGTCCGCACCGCCAATGATGGCATCGTGCTGTCGGGCACCGTGTCGTCGACCCAGAAACTCGCCAGGGCGCTCGACCTCGCCGAACGCTATGCCGCAGGCCGGGTGTCCAACCTCATGTCCGTGGGCGGCACCCAGCAGGTGATGCTCAAGGTCCGCTTCGCGGAAATGCAGCGGTCGGTGTCAAAGAACCTTTCGTCATCTCTGGCAATCAGCGGCACCAACGATGCTGTCGAAACCGGTACTTGGCTGACAGGTGATAACGGCCTCGGCAACCCGATCACCGTGCGCGAAAACGTCGTCGGCGCCGGTCTTCTCGGCTTCACCACCGGCTCGCTCCAGATCGGCATCCTGCTTGAAGCGCTGGAATCAAAGGGCGTGGTCCGCACGTTGGCCGAACCCAACCTCACCGCCCTTTCTGGGCAAGAGGCAAAGTTCCTCGCTGGCGGAGAATACCCGATCCCGGTGTCGGATGACGGCACCATCACCGTCGAATACAAACCCTTCGGGGTCGAGATGAAGTTCACCCCCACCGTCGTGGATGGCGACCTCATCAACCTGCAGATTCAGGCCGCCGTCTCCTCCATCGATGGTACCGTGACGCAGGAAAGCGACGGCATTCAGCTTGCCGCCTTCAAACGCCGCGAAACCTCGACCACCGTGGAAATGCGCGATGGCGAAAGCTTTGCCATCGCTGGCCTTCTGCAAGATGACTTCCGCGACCTGAACGGTCAGGTGCCATGGCTGGGCGACATCCCGATCCTTGGCACGCTGTTCCGCTCTGCCGAATATCAGCAATCGCAATCCGAACTGGTGATCATCGTCACGCCGCACCTTGTTTCGCCCACACGGGGCGAAGCGCTGGCCCTGCCGACCGACCGTGTCCGCCTGCCCACCGAAAGCGAACTGTTCCTGTTCGGCGAAGTCGGCAAAGCCGCCACCAAAGGCGCAGCAGGCGAAGTGGCCCGGCAGGATTTCACCGGCTCCTACGGCTATGTGATGGAATAAGGGAAATGGCCATGAAATCCGCGACCCTCGCTCTTTCGGCCCTTTCCCTTGTCGCCCTTACCGCCTGCAGCGATCAGATGATCGGAACCGGGGTCGACGAAGGCGGCTTCGGCAACCCGACGATGAACAATTACCTCATCCAAACTGGCCAGATCAATCCGATCCAGGCCTTGGGTGAACGCTTCGCCCGCGAAATTCCTACGACCATCACCTTCCCCTTCAACAGCGCCCAACTCACCCCCGAGGCGCGCGCCGTGCTGGACCGTCAGGCCAATTTCATCCGCCAATTCCCGGAAGTGCGCTTCCGCGTCTATGGCCACACCGATCTGGTCGGTTCGCAGGATTACAACTACGGCCTCGGCAAACGCCGCGCCGAAGCGGTGGTGTCCTACTTCGCGTCGCGCGGCCTGCCGCGGTCCCGGCTCGAGGCGCTGGTCTCCTACGGCAAGACGCGCCCCGTCATCTCTACACCCGGCCCGGAAGAGGCAAACCGCCGCACCGTCACCGAAGTTTCGGGATTCGTGGCGCGCCATCCGACGATCCTTGACGGCAAATATGCCGAAGTGATCTTCCGCGAATACGTCGACAGCGCCCGTCCCGGCGGTGCCAGCGCGGCACCCGCCGCAGGTGCCGCGCCTCCTGGCTTGGCTCCCGCACCCTGATCCGCGCATCCGCGCAACACTCCGGGCGGGGGCACCATCCCCCGCCCGTGTCGTTTCCAACAACGACCTACGCTTCCGTCAGGAACGCGACACTCCACCGCTTTGCCCGGTTAAAGTCGCCAGATTTCAAACAATCACGCCTTTCTAGCCCAAGAATCGCCACCATTCCCCCCCAGCGTCCATCGGGACTGGGAACAATCTCACGGCACCGATGCCGTGCGGGGATGACCGGTGGTTTTGCACATCTGCCCGCTTCCGGGCAGGGGTCTGCAGCCCATCGCCACCTCCGGCCAAGAAGGACAAAAGGCGATGAGCACTGCTGCCAATATGATGCCCGAACCGGCGCCGATTCTGGCCTGCACCATCTCGCGGGATATCCAGAACTTCGATCTGCTGATCGACGACATGGAACTGGAACTCGGGGAAAGCTGGGGCGATCTCACATTCGACGACGCGCGTGATTTTCTTGTGCAGCCGGATGCCGAAAGTCTTGAATTCGTTGCCATTGCGGTGAACAGCGAAGATGAGGGTGACCTCTCTCGCATCACGGAAATCATCAAGTCTGCTACCGAACGGCATATCAAGGTGATCCTGATCGCCGATCAGATCAGCCCTGCCGGCCTGCATCAGCTGCTGCGTCTTGGCGCCGATGATTTCGTCCCCTATCCCCTTCCGGATGGTGCGTTGAGAGAGGCGATTGAACGCATCCGCAAACCCGCGCCCATCGCCGCCACAGCCCCGGCTGCGCCCGCGGCGTCGGTCCCCCATCTGCACGCCGTTCCCGATGCCGCCCCACAAGCCCCCGCCTTCAAGGCCAAGGGGGATCGTGATGGCGTCGTGCTGCCGGTCCATGGCCTTTCCGGCGGTTCCGGGGCATCGACCTTTGCCGCCAACCTAGCTTGGGAACTGGCCACCATCGACAAGACGAACCCACCGCGAGTCTGCCTGCTCGACTTCGATTTCCAATATGGCTCGGTCGCGACCTATCTCGACCTGCCGCGCAAGGAATCCGTGTTCGAACTTCTCTCCGACACCGCCGCCGCTGACAGCGACGCGTTCCTCGAAGCGATGCTCACCTACAACGAAAAGCTGCACGTCCTGACGGCCCCGGCCGATATGCTGCCGCTGGACATCGTGGCACCCGAAGATATCGCCCGCATCATCGACATGGCGCAGTCAAATTTTGACTTCGTCATCATCGACATGCCGAAAACCATCGTCGCCTGGACGGAAACCGTCCTCAGCCGCGCCCATGTCTATTTCGCCACCATGGACCTTGACCTGCGTTCCGCACAAAACGTGCTGCGTCTCGTGCGTGCGCTCAAGGCCGAAACGCTGCCGCATGAAAAACTCCGCTACGTCCTGAACCGCGCACCAAAATTCACCGACCTCTCTGCCAAGAGCCGGGTGAAGCGCATGTCCGAAAGCCTCGACATCCGGCTCGAAGTGCAAATCCCGGATGGTGGCGCACAGGTGACACAGGCGAATGACCACGGTCATCCGCTGGCCGCCAGCGCGCCAAAGAACCCGGTCCGCAAGGAAATTCAAAAGCTCGCCAAATCCTTGTTCGACCTGAACCGCGCCGTCGAAACCGGTCGCAAGTAACCGTAACCCGATCAGACTGCCTTGGCCTGGGGGGCCCATCTGATGTTCTCACGATTCAAGAAACCTGACGGATCCGATCTGAAGCCTGCTCTGCGTCCGGTGACGCCGGCCCCGTCTTCGGGTGTCGGCACTGCGCCGCCCGCAGCCAGCCCGGCTGCGCAGCCCAAAGCGGTGGCCGCACCGCCCAAACCCGTGCTTGGTGGCAGGCCCACAACAGTGCCCGCAACCCCCGAAGCCGCCGCCGCGGACAAGGAGAAAAAACGCAAGGACCGCTTGATGGAGCTGAAGGTGGAGCTTCACAAGAAGCTCCTTGAAAGCCTCAACCTCAGCGCCCTCGAACACGCGACCGAGGCGAACCTGCGCTCGGAAATCGCCGACATTACTTCCGAGGCGCTGTCGGAAATGTCCGTCGCCCTGAACAAGGACGACCGCGCCACCCTCAACCAGGAACTCTACGACGAAGTCATGGGTCTTGGCCCGTTGGAGCCTTTGCTGAAGGACGACTCCGTTTCCGATATTCTTGTAAACGGCCCGCAGCGGATTTTCGTTGAACGGGGCGGTAAGCTCACGCTGACAGACATCACCTTCAAGGATGAACGCCACCTTCTGCGCATCATCGACAAGATCGTGTCGGCCGTGGGTCGCCGCGTCGATGAATCCAACCCCTATTGCGACGCCCGTCTCGCCGATGGGTCGCGCTTCAACTGCATGGTCCCACCCGTCGCGGTGGATGGCTCGCTCGTCTCGATCCGGAAGTTCAAGAAGGAAAAGCTGGGGGTGGGCGACCTTGTCCGCTTCGGCGCCTTCACCGAAGAAATGGCCGCCTACCTGCAGGCCGCCGTGTCCACCCGCCTCAACATCATCGTCTCCGGCGGTACGGGTTCGGGGAAAACCACCACACTCAACGCGCTGTCCTCCTTCATCGACAACACCGAACGCGTGCTGACGATCGAAGATACCGCCGAACTTCAGCTGCAACAGGTCCATGTGGGCCGCATGGAAAGCCGCCCGCCCAACGTCGAAGGCAAGGGCGCAGTGACCCAGCGCGACTGTCTGCGCAACGCCTTGCGGATGCGCCCCGACCGCATCATCGTGGGCGAAACCCGTGGCGAAGAAGTCATCGACATGCTTCAGGCCATGAATACCGGCCATGACGGTTCCATGACCACGATCCACGCCAACAACGCCCGCGACGGTATTTCGCGTCTGGAAAACATGGTCGCCATGGCCGGCATCGAAATGCCGCTCAAGGCCGTCCGCTCGCAGATCGCCTCCGCTGTCAACCTGATCGTGCAGGCCTCCCGTCTGCAGGATGGCTCGCGCCGCATGACCTCCATCACCGAAATCACCGGGATGGAAGGCGAAGTGATCTCGATGCAGGAAATCTTCCGCTACGAACGCCTCGGCGTCGAACCCTCGGGCAAGATCATCGGCCGCTTCAACGCGACCGGCGTGCGCTCGCACTATTCCGACCGCTTCCGCCAGTGGGGCTATGACCTTCCGGCATCCATCTACGAACCCATCATCTGATCAGGTCAGCCAAAAATGGAATTCAGTGCAGCCCCCGTCATCTACATCCTGATCTTTGTGGCCGTCGTGGTCCTGGTCGAGGGCCTGTATCTGACTGTCTTCGGCAAATCGATCAGCCTTAACTCCCGCGTCAGCCGCCGCCTGGCGTTGCTGGAAAAGAACCAGAACCGCGAACAGGTGCTCGAACAACTCCGCAAGGAAATGTCGCAGCACATGAACGCAAAGGGCATCCCCCTTTACAAGATGCTGGCCTCCAAGGCGCAAAAGGCCAACATTGCCTTCTCGCCCCAGCAACTTATCGGGATCATGGCGCTGCTGGGTGTGTTTGCCTATGTGGGCCTGACCATCGGCACCTCTGCTGAAACCCCGGTCCGTATTGCCCTTGCCGCAGCCATGGGCGTGGGCGGCGTCTATGTCTGGGTATCGCGCAAGGCCAAAAAGCGGATGTCGCTCTTGGAAGAACAGCTTCCCGATGCGGTGGAACTGATGGTCCGCTCGCTGCGCGTTGGCCACCCTTTCTCAGCCGCCGTCGGCATCGTGTCCAAAGAGGTTGCCGATCCGCTCGGCACCGAATTCGGCCTGATCGCGGATGAGGCGACCTATGGCCGCGACATCGCAGAAAGCCTGCGCTCCTTCGCTGCCCGGATGGACAATCAGGATCTCCACTTCCTCGCCGTGGCCGTCTCGATCCAGCAGCAATCCGGCGGCAACCTCGCCGAAATCCTTGACGGTCTGGCCAAGGTGATCCGCGCCCGGTTCAAACTGTTCCGTCGCGTCAAGGCCATCACCGCCGAAGCGAAATGGTCCGGCATGTTCCTGTCCGGGTTCCCCATCGCGGCGCTTCTGATGATCCAGATGCTGAAGCCTGATTATTACGACGGCGTCCGGGAAACCGACGTTTTCGTTCCCGCCGCCCTCGGCGTCGCCGGGTTCCTCGTGGTCAACGTTATCTTCATGAAGATAATGGTCAATATCAAGGTCTGAGCCATGCTCTCCACCCTCAACGATTTCATCGTCTCCCGCATGGGCGACACGGGTCCCCTGCTGATTGCGGGCGGTCTGGGCCTGATGCTGATCATCGTGACCTTGCCCTTCCTGTTGCGCAAGGAACCGGAACCCTTCGACAAGATCAAACAGCAGAACCGCGCACCGGACCGGACAAAGGACCGCGCCGCCCGCGATGGCGAACTGCGCCGCTCTTCTGACCGCAGCGACAAGCTGAACAAATTCGCCCACTTCCTTGAACCGCAGGACAAGGAACAGATGTCCGCGGCCCGGCTCAAGATGATGCGCGCGGGCTATCGCGGCAAGAATTCGGTGCGGATGCTGCATGCCACGCAGTTCCTGCTGGGCATCGGCCTTCTTGTCCTGGGGATGGTCTACGCCTTCGTCGTCAGCCGCACCCAGACGCTTGATCTGCAGGCCATTGCCCTGTTCACCCTGATGCCTGCCGCCGCCGGCTATTACCTGCCGACCTACTGGGTGCAGCGCCGCCTGCAAACCCGTCAGATTGCCATCACCGAAGGCTTCCCTGACGCGCTCGACATGATGCTTGTCTGCGTTGAAGCGGGCCAGTCGCTTGACCAGTCCATCGCCCGCGTGGCCAAGGAAATCGGCGTCGCTTACCCCGAACTTGCGGAAGAATTCGACATCGTCAGCCAAGAGGTCCGCGCCGGTAAGGAACGCGTCACCGTTCTGCGCGACATGTCCGAACGCGTCGGTCTGGCCGACATCACCTCTTTCGTCACCACAATGATCCAATCCGCCACCTTCGGTACCTCCATCGCCGAAGCGCTGCGTGTCTATTCGGCCGAAATGCGTGATAAGCGTGTGATGCGCGCAGAAGAGAAGGCAAACACCTTGCCGACGAAGCTGACCCTCGGCACAATGTTCTTCACGGTTCCGCCGCTGATGGTCATCCTGATCGGGCCATCCATCCACGGCGTTATGAAGGCATTCGGAGGGGGCTGAGCCAGGATTGAAAAGGCGTTATCTGACCGCTCTCGCAAGCGCAGCGCTTCTGGCCGCCTGTCAATCGACCGGCGGCCTTGGCACATCAGACACCCGCACCCCCCCCGGCGTGAACGCCCGCGCCAATGGCGAAGACGGCCTGATCGTCGGCCACCGCCTGATGGAATCGGGCGAATATGAACTTGCGCTCAAGGCCTACATGCGCGCGGCGGGTGAAGTTGGGGTGAACGCCGATGTCCTCTCTGCCATCGGGTCCGCCAACCTCCGCCTTGGCCGCCTGGGTCAGGCGGAACAGATCCTCCGTCGCGCCATCAAGGAAGATCCGACCTCCGTTCCCGCGCTGAACAATCTGGGCGTCGTGCTGATGGAACAGGGCAAACCGGCCGAGGCGCGGCTGATCTTCCAGCAGGCCTTCGCACAGGACAGTGGCGAAACGGACTCCATTCGTGAAAATCTGCGCCTCGCTATCGCACAAAGCGAAGCAAACGTGATACAAACTCCTCAAGAAGAACCGAATTTCTCCCTCGTGCGGCGGGGTCAGGGCCAGTTTGTCCTGCTCTCGCAGCTCTAGGGGGGGCCAAAGGATCGAGCAGCAAAAAGGACGCAGCAACATGCGCCACCCTGTCCTGGTTGCCCTGTGCCTCACCGGCACGGTGGCACTCTCCGCCTGTCAGAAATCCTCGGATGCCGAGGTGCAGCGCGCCATTCAAAGCGTCAATGTCATCGACGAGACGAACCTCAATGACATCATGCTCACCGTGGGTGACCCGGATGAAGCCGTGGCCTACTTCAACAAGGCCGTCACCGACCAACCCGACCGCGTCGATCTCAAGCGCGGCCTTGGCAAATCGCTGATCCGCGCCAATCGCCCGTCCGAGGCAGCCTCTGTCTGGGCAGCCGTCGCCAATTCTCCCGAAGGCACACCCGAAGATCGCGTGGCACTGGCCGACGCCCTGATCCGCATGAACGAATGGGATAAGGCAGCGGCCGAACTGAACCGCATCCCCCCTACCCATGAAACCTTTGAACGCTACCGCCTTGAGGCGATGGTCGCCGACAGCCGCAAGGATTGGAAAAAAGCCGACAGCTTCTACGAAGTCGCCGCCGGGATGACCACCAAACCCGCAGGCGTTTACAACAACTGGGGCTTCTCCAAACTCAGCCGCGCCGATTATGCCGGTGCGGAACGTCTGTTCACGCAGGCGCTCACCTTTGACAACACGATGTTCACCGCCAAGAACAACCTCGTCATGGCACGCGGCGCCCAGCGCAAATACGACATGCCGGTCGTCAACGTGACCCAGACAGAAAAGGCCGAACTCCTCTACACCCTCGCGCTCACCGCGATCAAGAAAGGCGATGTCGCCGTGGGCAAGGCCCTGCTGCAAGACGCCATCTCCACCCATCCGCAGCATTTCGAAGCCGCCGTGCGCAGCCTCGCCGCGCTTGAGGCCTGATCACGCATGCGTATCGAAGATCTGCCGTCGGTCTGGTCGGCCCTGTGGTTTCTGATTCCCGTCCTTGCCATCAGTATCTGGGTGGCATGGTCCGACATGAAATTCATGAAGATCCCCAACACTGCCGTTTTGGCGCTGGCGGCGGTGTTCATCGTGATCGGCCCCATCGCCATGACCTTCAACACTTATCTCTGGGGCCTTGCCCTTGGGGCCATCACGCTGGTCGCGGGGTTCGTCGCCTCATCACTGCGGACGGTCGGGGCGGGTGATGCGAAATTCGCGGCCGCCATGGCCCCCTTCTTTGCCGAATCCAGCCCTGTGATTGTCTTCTCGCTCTTTGCCGGATGCCTTCTCGCGGCCTTTTTCGCGCACCGCCTGATGCGCCTTGTTCCGCCTTTCCGCGCCGCCACCGCCGATTGGGCCAGCTGGACCCACCGCAAATTCCCCATGGGCCTCGCGCTTTCGGGCACCATCAGTTTCTATTTTCTGCTCGGTCTCCTCATCTCTGCCTGAATTTCTCCATGAATGGCGGCTAATCCGGGTGGCAACGATCCCGCCCACGACCGGAGAGCCACAGGCATGAACGCCCCATCCGCACCGCTGACACAGGCCGCCGCTGCCCCGACCCCGTCGGTCGCGCCCCCGCCACAGCCCCGGTCATTGGCGGATACCGGTCTCTCGCCCGTTCTCTTGCGCGATCTGCTGCTCAAGACGATGTTCCGCATGAACCTCGAATATGTCACCGACATTTCGCGGATCATCGCGCTGCCTCTGACGCTGATCCAGGAATTGGTCGATGCCGCCCGCACCCAAAGGTTCATCGAGGCGACCGGCACCCTGCACGCCACCTCCAGCAGTGAGATGGGCTATCAGCTCACCGATGCCGGCAAGGCCCGCGCCTTGGATGCCCTGTCGCAATCCGAATATTACGGCGCAGCCCCGGTCCCGCTGGACATGTACAAGGAACAGGTCAAACGCCAGTCTGTCCGCAACATCATGCTGACCCGGCAGGAACTGATGAAGGGCATGGGCCACCTGATCCTGCCCCCCGACCTGATCGACAATCTCGGCCCTGCCGTCACCTCTGGCCGATCCATCCTGATGTACGGCCCGCCCGGCAACGGGAAATCCTCCATCTCCAACGGCATCCGCGACGCGCTGGGCGACAAGATCTACATCCCCCGCGCCATCGAATATTCCGGCCAGATCATCACGGTCTATGACCCGATCGTCCATTCCGCTGCTGAAGAACAAGTCGACGACCCCAACAGCCTGCGCCGCGCCGGCAACCGCTATGATGCGCGCTACATCCGCTGCGAACGTCCCACGGTGATCACCGGCGGTGAACTCACGCTCGACATGCTCGACCTGAAATACAACCCCACCGCCCGCACCTACAACGCCTCGCTGCAGTTGAAGGCCACCGGCGGCATCTTCATCATCGACGACCTTGGCCGCCAGTCTGAACCGCCGCAAAAGATCGTCAACCGCTGGATCGTCCCGCTGGAAGAATCCCGCGACATCCTTGCCCTGCAATCGGGCGAGAAATTCACCGTCCCCTTCGACACGCTGGTGATCTTCTCCACCAACTTTCACCCCAACGAAATCTTCGACGGCGCGGCCCTGCGGCGTATCTTCTTCAAGATCAAGATCGACGGTCCCAATCAGGAAAACTTCCTGAAGATCTTCGCGCTGGTGGCCCGCAAGAAGAAGATGCCGCTGGACGAGAAATCCCTCGTCCACCTGCTCAAGGTGAAATACCCCACCATCAACAACAACTACGCCAACTATCAGCCGGTCTTCTTGATCGACCAGATGATCTCCATCTGCGATTTCGAGGGCATCCCTTACCAGATGACCCCCGACCTGATCGACCGCGCCTGGGCCAACATGTTTGTTCGCGACGAGAAAATCGCCAAATAACTCCGGCGCGTCACCGAATCCAACCGCCGAACCGGGGGCCAGCCCCCGGACCCCCGGGATATTTGTGAACAGATGAAGCAGGCTCAGGGGAAGTGGCGGATGCCTGCCTCGGTCACGATCACATCCAGTCGTTGATCATACTGGTCTATCGGCACCTCTGGCAGTTCCTGCGCCGCAAAGGCAAACCCCACCGCCAGCACACTATGCCGTGCCCGCAGCCCCGCCAGCGTGCGATCATAAAACCCGCCGCCATAGCCCAGCCGATAGCCCCGCGCGTCAAAACCAACCAGCGGGACGATCACCACCTCCGGCTCGATCCACGCCCCCTCGGCAGGGATCCGCGCGCCGAACTCTCCCTCCACCATCGCACAGCCGGGTGACCATTCCCGAAAGCGCAGCGCCTGCCCCGGCCCAAGGATCACGGGCACCCCCACCGCCCCCTGATGTGCGGCCATGGCCGCCATGGGATCGATCTCCGTCCGCATCGCCATATATCCGGCCAGCGCCCGCCCCCGATGCGCCGCCAGCAGATCGGCCAGCAATTCCGCCGCCTGCCCCTGCCCCCGCGCAAAGGCCGCCTTGCGCGCCGCAAAGGCCACCTTCCGCGCTTCGGCCTTGACCACATCCACGCTCATAGCAGCACCATCGTCGCAAAGCCGAGGAAAGCCAGAAACCCCATCACATCCGTCAGCGTGGTAACAAAGGTACCTGACGCCAGCGCCGGGTCCAGCCCCAGCTTATCCATCGTCAGGGGCACCAGCACGCCCCCCAACGCCGCGACGATCTGGTTCACGATCATCGCCGCTGCCAGCACCGCCCCGATCCACGGATCACCAAACAGCCCCCAGCCCGCCAGCCCGATGATCGCCGCCAGCGCCACCCCGTTCATCGCCCCCGCCGCCAGTTCGCGCAGCACCACCCGCCGCGCGTTGCTGGCCGTCAGGTCGCGCGCGGCCAAGGCCCGCACCGCCACGGCCAGCGACTGCGTCCCCGCCACCCCCCCGGTCGACGCCACAATCGGCATCAACGCCGCCAGCGCCACGATGGCCGCAATGGTCGCCTCAAACCGCGAAATGACAAAGGCCGAGATCGACGCAGTGAACAGGTTCACCACCAACCATGGCAGCCGCTGGCGCACCGTGGCAAAGGGGCCGTCCAGCACGCTCGCCTCCTGCCCTACGCCTGCCAGACGCAGCATGTCTTCCTCATGCGCCTCATCCAGCACGTTCATCGCATCGTCGATGGTAATCACACCCACCAGCCGCCCCCCGGCATCCACCACCGGGCACGAAATCAGGTGATACTGGTTGAAGATATAGGCGATCTCTTCCTCATCTTCCGTCACTTCTACTGTGCGAAAGCTTTCCTCTGTCAGATCGCGCAAGGCCACCTCCCGCCGCGCCGAAAGAACGCGCCCAAGCGTGACATAGCCCTGCGGTTTCATCCGCGGGTCGACAAGGATCACGTGATAGAACTGATCGGGCAGCACCACATCGCCGCGCATGAAATCAATCGCCTCACCCACCGTCCAATGTTCGGGGGCCACCACCACCTCGCGCTGCATCAGGCGGCCTGCGGACCCTTCCGGAAAGGCCATGGCCTGTTCCACCGCCACCCGGTCGGCCAGATCCAGCGCATCCAGAATGCGCCCCTGCGCCGGGGCCTCCAGATCCTCAAGGATATCGACCACGTCATCGGTATCCAGATCGCGCACCGCCTCGGCCACCACCGATGCTGGCAGGCTTTCGATCACCTCTTCGCGGATCGTCTCGTCGATTTCGGACAACAGGTCGCCGTCGATCTCGCCGGCGTAGATCGCCAGAAAGTCCCGCCGCTCGCGCTGGTCGATCTGTTCCAGAAAGTCGGCGATATCCGCCGCATGCAGCGGCTCCATCAAGCGCAGGACTTGCCCGCTGTCGCCAGCATCGACCGCCGCGCGGATCGCCTCAACGCGGGCGTCGTCCAGCTCGACCTCTTCGATCCCTGCCTCGTTTTCCGCCATGCCGCACCCTGCCTGATTACCCCCAGCCTAACGAAAGCTGTTTCTGCGAAACAGGGGCCAAGGGGAAATTTACCCATGCGCCAAAAGATCATAGCTTTGCAAGCAAAGCATGACGCGCCACACCCGGCGCAGGCAGGGGTATGACATGGCCGAACTTCTTCTGGGGCAAGTGCTGTCCTTCACCGCCGACCCCTTTGCCGAGGGCGAAACCGCCACCCGTCACGAAAGCCATGGCGCGGTTCTGATTGACGATGGCCGGATCCTCGCCACCGGCCCGGCAGACCAGCTTCGCGCCGCCCATCCGCAGGCGCGGCTCCATGATTATGGTCGCAGCCTGATCACCGCCGGTTTCATCGACGCCCATGTCCACTATCCGCAAACCGCCATCATCGCCTCCTGGGGCAAGCGGCTGATCGACTGGCTGAATAGCTATACCTTCCCCGAAGAGATGCGCTTTGCCGATCCCGCCTATGCCGAGATGATTGCCAACCGCTACCTCGACCTCGCCACCGCCCATGGCACCACCACTGTGTGCACCTATGCCACCATCCACCCCGCATCGGTGGACGCGATCTTCACCGCCGCCCAATCCCGCGGGATGCGGCTATATGCGGGCAAAACCTGCATGGACCGCAACGCCCCCGAAGGCCTGCGCGACACCGCTGGGTCCGCCTATGATGACAGCAAGGCGCTGCTTGAAAAGTGGCACGGGATCGACCGGCTGAGCTATGTCATAACCCCCCGCTTCTCGCCCACTTCCACCCCCGAACAACTCGCGGCCCTCGGCAGCCTTTGGCGCGAATACCCTGATTGCCTGATGCAAACCCATCTCTCGGAACAGACCGATGAAATCGCCTGGGTCCGCGACCTCTTCCCCCAGTCGCGCGATTACCTTGATACCTATGAGGCGCAGGGCCTCCTGCGCGAAGGCGCCGTCTACGGCCATGCCATACACCTGACCGAGCGGGAGAAATCCCGCCTGATCGAGGCCGGGGCCAGCCTCGTGCATTGCCCGACCTCGAACACCTTCATCGGCTCAGGGCTCTTCGACATGTCCCTCGCCCGCCACCTCCGCGTGGGACTGGCCACCGATACCGGCGGCGGGTCGTCCTTCTCCATGCTCCACACCATGGCCGCCGCCTATGAGGTGGCGCAATTACGTGGCCAGGCCCTCCACCCCTCGCAACTGATCTGGCTCGCCACCGTCGGCTCCGCCCGAGCCCTGCGGGCCGAGCACCGCATCGGCAACATCGCGCCGGGCATGGAGGCCGATCTCACCATACTCGATCTCGCCTCCACCCCCGCCATTGCTCAGGCCACAGCGCGGGCCGAAACGATCTGGCAGGCCCTGTTCCCCACCATCATGATGGGCGACGACCGCGCTATCCGTGCAGTCTGGATCGGTGGCAAGCCCCTGCGCTGACCGCATCCAGTCCGCTGCAATAAAGTCCACGGCGCAACAGAAGCCACATTCAATAATACGTATTTTACGTAATTTTAACGCGCAGCCTGAATCCTACCCACCGGACCCTTACCCAACGCCTTCCTCGCCCAGGACCAAACCAAATCCCATCCACCCCGTCATCTCGATCAGCGTGGCAATTCGGCGGGTCTGTCGGCAAAGACGCACGGCACAGCCGCCAGCGGAGGATTACTCCGCCAGTTCCCACCCATCCGGATAGAAATCATGCGCCAGCGCAATCTCGGTTGCCACACGCTCCTTGTCCCAGATCGCCTCCGGCGTCACCGGAATCGGCCCGAAACTGGCGATGACCGTCTCATTGTCGCCCACCCGCCGCGGCTTGAACCCACGCACCTTCAGCGCCTTCTCGAATGCGTTCCAGTTCGCGTCGGTTTCCTCGACGAAAAACATGAAATCGATCACTGACTCTTTTGGCAGATTCTTCACCCCCTTGAAGGTGGCAAAGGTATCGCGTCGCTGGGCTTCATAGTTATGTGACATCCCCGCCCCCTATCATTCCATCAGCCGCGCCGCCAGACGGTTCTGCCGCTCCACCACGCGCGGCAGATCGATCGTCACCATCTCGCCGCCCCGAACCACCTGTTTTCCCTCGACAAACAGATCACGCACCCGTGTCGGCCCGCACAGCAGCAGCGCCGCCACCGGGTCCCATGCCCCTGCGCTTTCCACGCCACTCATGTCCCACACCGCCACATCCGCCCGCATCCCCGGCACAAGCGCCCCGCAATCATCACGCCCCAGCACCCTTGCCCCGCCCAGCGTCGCAATCTCCAGCGCCTCGCGCACCCCCATCGCATCGGCCCCCCGCGCCACCCGCTGCAACAGTATCGCCTGCCGCGCCTCGGCCACCAGATTGCCCGCGTCATTGCTGGCCGACCCGTCCACGCCCAGCCCCACCTTCACCCCCGCATCCCGCATCAATCGCACAGGCGCAATCCCCGACCCAAGGCGACAATTCGAACAAGGACAATGCGCCACCCCCGTGCCAGACCGGGCAAAAAGTTCAATTTCCGAACCATCCAGCTTCACGCAATGCGCGTGCCAGACATCCGCCCCCGTCCAGCCCAGTTCTTCCGCATATTGCCCCGGACGACAGCCGAACTGCGCCAGCGAATAGGCGATATCCTCGTCATTCTCCGCCAGATGGGTGTGCAGCATCACCCCCTTGTCCCGCGCCAGAAGCGCCGCCTCGCGCATCAGGTCACGGCTGACCGAGAAGGGCGAACAGGGCGCCAGCCCCACCCGCACCATCGCCCCCGCCTGCGGATCGTGGAACGCATCCACCACCCGGATGCAATCCTCCAAGATCGCTGCCTCATTCTCCACCAGACTGTCCGGCGGCAATCCCCCGGCGCTTTCGCCAATACTCATCGCACCACGCGTCGGATGAAACCGCAGCCCCACCTCCGCGGCGGCGGAAATCGTATCCTCCAGCCGCGCCCCATTGGGATAAAGGTACAGATGATCAGATGTCAGCGAACAGCCCGACAGGGCCAGCTCCGCCAGACCTACTTGGGCGCTGACAAACATCTCCTCGGGTCCGAACCGCGCCCAGATCGGATAGAGCGTCTTCAGCCACCCGAACAGCAGCGCATCCTGCCCCTCCGGCACCGCGCGCGTCAGCGTCTGATACAGATGATGGTGCGTGTTCACCAATCCGGGCGTCACCACGCAACCCGCCGCCTCCACCACCGCGCCCGTGGTCGCCAGCCCCTGCCCCACGGCGGCAATCACCCCGCCCCGGATCAGCACATCCCCCCCGGAAATCTCGCGCCGCGCGGCATCCATGGTGACAACCGCCGCCGCCCCCCGGATCAGAACTTCAACTTCTGGCATGGAAATGCTCCCTTATCGCCCACCCCCTTCGGTGGATCGGGAACGCCCGGCGACAGAAGGGGGAAGGACTCGGCCGGAGCCCGGTCAGACTAGCTGCAACCCCACCACAGGCCAAGCCCCGCCTGCCGCCCCTGCAAACCGAAAGCCGGCTTCATCTTGGCAAAAATACCCAATCGACGCCGACCAGACGGCGCGCCGTCCGACGGCTCAGCCCCGCAACAGCGCCAGCGCCACCGCGTGAACCTCAGCATTGGCCGCCGCCAGCACGCGCCCCCCGTCATGGCAGGGCCGCCCCTCCCAATCGGTCACGACGCCCCCGGCCGCCTCGATCACCGCAATCGGGGCCTGCACGTCATAGGCCTGCAACCCCGCCTCAATCACCAGATCAACCATCCCCGCCGCGATCAGCGCATAGCCATAGCAATCGGTGCCATATCGCGTCAGCCGCACTTCGGGTACGACGCGCCGGAATGCAGCACCCTCCTCGGCTGTGCCCACTTCGGGGAATGTGGAAAACATGATCGCCTGCGACAAAGGCCGCGCCGGGCGGCAGCGCAGCACCGCCCGCCCCGATGGCCCGTTCACCTCGGCCCGTCCCAGCCCGCCCTCAAACCGCTCGCGAATGTAGGGTTGGTCGATGATGCCATAGATCGGCCCCGTCTCATCGCGGACCGAGATCAGCACCCCCCATGTCGGCGTCCCCGACAAATACCCCCGTGTGCCGTCAATCGGGTCCAACACCCATGTCAGCCCGCTCGTCCCCGCCTCGGAACCGAATTCCTCGCCCAGAATGCCATCCTGCGGGCGGCGGCGCTTCAGGATCGCGCGCATCCGCTCTTCCGACAACCGGTCTGCCACCGTCACCGGATCAAACCGCTCCACCTCTTTGGTATCTGCCGTCAGATCGCTACGCCGGAAATGCAGCAGCGTCGCCTCGCGCGCCGCATCGGCCAGTTCCGCCGCTGTGGCGATGATCTCATCCGCAACCTGCGCCGAAACCCGCATATCCGCCCCCTGAAAAAGACTGTCCCCCCGCGCTATCCGCACGGGGGGACAGGGTCAAGCCCGGCGGCGGAGGAGACCGCCAGACGACAATTCCTCAGGCCGCGTCGCTCAGCACACGCGCCAAATCGAACAGACGGCGGCGCTGCGCTTCGGGAATGGCATAATAGGACCGCACCAATTCCAGTGCCTCCTTGTCGGCCATGAAATCACCCTCGGCCGCTTGGGCATTCTCGCGGCTGTCATCCAGCCCTTCGAAGAAGAACCCGATGGTTACACCCAGCGCATCGGCGATGTCCCACAGACGGGATGCCGAAACCCGGTTCATGCCCGTCTCATATTTCTGGATCTGCTGGAACTTGATCCCAACCTTGTCGGCCAACTGCTGCTGGGTCATGCCCACCATCCAACGCCGATGGCGAATGCGTTTTCCCACATGGGCGTCAACAGGATGCTTCATCTTGTACTCCTCGGACATCGTCCCTACCGTTAAATAAGCAATTTATGTGCCAAAGTCACAAGCTTCGAAAATATCCACAGAAATCGCAAGAAAGATGCGTAAACCTATCTTTTTGGATACGTCAGATTATACATCTGGAGAAGAAGCGTCGGACCAAAGTCCCGCAATACCCTAAGCGGAACCGGCGATTTTGCTTTTCCCTCTATAGGTGTTTTTCATTTTGCAACGCATTACGCAATAATTGCGCCCAGATATTTTCATTTTGCAAAGCACTTGGCGTCGGATACACGCACCCCACATACTAATTGCGATAAGGACACGTAAAGGCAGAGAGGCACCCGAATGCGCGCCTGGCAGATCGATACTCTCGGCAGCCCCGCATCGCTGCGACATCTGCCCGACCCCGCCCCCGGCCAAGGCGAGGCGCGCATCGCCATCCATGCCTGCGGCCTGAATTTCGCCGATCTGCTGATGGCGGATGGCAAGTATCAGGAAAAACCCGCGCTCCCCTTTACCCCCGGCCTGGAACTCGCCGGTACCGTGCTTGCCCTGGGCCCCGGCACCCAAGGCCCCGCCCCCGGTACTCGTGTCGCGGTCTATGGCGGCAAAGGCGGGCTGGCGGAACAGGGCTGCTTCCCAGTGAAAAGCCTGCTGCCCATTCCCCCCTCCATGTCCTTTGCCGAAGCGGCCGGTTTCCAGATTGCTTATGGCACCTCACACCTCGCACTCGCCCACAAGGCGCGGCTGCAACCCGGCGAAACCCTCCTCGTCCTCGGCGCAGCCGGTGGCGTGGGTCTGACCGCCGTCGAAGTGGGCAAGCTAATGGGGGCACGTGTCATCGCCTCTGCCCGTGGACCGGACAAACTGGCCATCGCCCGCGCCGCCGGCGCGGATGAGGTGATCGACAGCGATCACCCCGATCTCAAATCCGCGCTGAAAGATCTGGGCGGAGTGGACGTGGTCTATGATCCGGTCGGCGGCGCCGCCTTTGACGCCGCCCTGCGCGCCACCCGCCCCGATGGCCGCATCCTTGCCATCGGCTTCGCCTCCGGCACCGTGCCACAAATTCCGGCCAACCTTCTGCTGGTCAAGAATATCACCGTCATCGGCTTCTGGTGGGGCGGCTACCTTGCCTTCGCGCCGCACCTACTGCGCGACAGCCTCGCCACGCTGCTCGACTGGCACGGCAAGGGGCACCTGCACCCCCATATCTCACACCGCCTGCCGATGGACCGCTTAGCAGAAGGGCTCGACCTGCTGCGCTCGCGCGTCGCCACCGGCAAAGTGGTGATCGAGATGGATCAGCAGCAATAGGCGTTGCGCAACTCCTGCCGCAACAACTCTGCCGCCTCGCCTTTCAATGTCGGCGCAGCATAAAGGCAAATCGTTTGCGCCCCCAGATCGGGCAGCAGACCCTTGGTATCAATGGCATACAGCCCTGGCGGCATCGCATTGGTCAGCCGCGCCGTCACTGCCAGATCGGCAGCAACCGTCGCCTCGATCGCCTGCTCGCTTTCACTATCGACGGCCATCTCCCAATCCACGCCCGCCGCGTCCAGCGCCGACACAGCCTTGCGCCGGAAGATACAGGTATCCTTGAACCCGATGCGCAGGGGCCGCTTCTGCCAGATCATTCCCTCTTCTGCCCCGACCCACACCAAAGGCCGCGTCGCCATCTCCTCGGCCCCGGACCCCGGCACGTCCTCGGTCGTCAGGATAAGATCCAACTCGCCGCGCTGAAACTGCTCTTTCAGCAGGATCGTAAAGGATGACACCAGATTGATCCGCACGCGCGGAAACTGCGCCGACAACCGCTTCAGGATACCGGGTATCGCCGGATAGACGATGTCATGTGGCACCCCCAGCCTGATCTCGCCCTCGAACCCCGATGACGTCAGCCGCGCCAAGGCCTCATCGTTCAAGGCCAGCATCTTGCGCGCAAAGCCCAGCAACTGCTCCCCCTCCGGCGTCAGCGTCAGCTTGCGCGCCGCCCGCGCAAACAGCCCAAGGTTCAGCGACTCTTCCATCCGCTTCAACTGCATCGACACCGCCGATTGCGTCAGGTTCAACAACCCCGCCGCCCGCGTCACCCCACCCGCATCCACCACCGCCACAAAAGACCGCAAGGCCACCAGATCAAGCGTCCGCGCCATCATCACATCTCCTGATGTCAGTCCAAACAATCATTCATTTCACAAATGCCACGCCACGCGGCATATTTCAAGCATCCTGATGCAAACACCAAAGAACATCACCATTTCATATGAAAGGCTCCACCATGTTCCGTATCCTCTCTGTCCCTGCCACACGCCCCCGGCATCGCCTGTCCCCCCTGCGCCTTCTGTCGCTGGTTGGAGCGCTGCGGGCGCAACGGCGCAACCTTGCCCGGATGGATGACCACCTGCTGCGTGACATTGGCCTCACCCGGGAACAGGCCCACAACGAAGCTGACCGCCCCTTCTGGGACGTCCCGCCGCATTGGCGAGGCTAGGAGGAATGGGCCTGCCCGACCCGTTTGGATGGCCCGGATTGCCCCCGGAAAAGCACCAGGACTGGCATCGAAAAAGCAACATTCCTTCTGCATCGTTTTCCAGAGTTATCTCTTGAAATGAACGTCCCCCGTCCCGATATTGTGCGTATCCGGCCTGTGGGGTTTCAACCCGCAGCCGTTGGCTCAACTTCGGAGGCTTCACATGGCTGACTATCAGACGATCCGGCCGGTCGGCGCAGCAGGCGCCCGGACCGCTGAGATCGACGCCGGGCTTCGCGCCCATATGAACAAAGTCTACGGCCTGATGTCCGTGGGCATGCTGCTGACCGGCGGCGTGGCTTGGGCTGTCGGCTCGTCAGACGCCCTTCTGGGCATCTTCCGTGATCCTGCCACCCTGCAACCGAATATCCTCGGCTGGGCAGTGATGTTCGCCCCTCTGCTGATGGTGTTCGCCTTCGGTGCGGCGATCAACCGCCTGTCGCAGGCTGCGGCACAACTGTTCTTCTACGCCTTCGCGGCGGTGATGGGCCTGTCCATTGCCTGGATTTTCGCGGCCTTCACCGGCGTGTCGATCGCGCAGACGTTCCTTGTGACCGCGATCTCCTTCGCCGGTCTCTCGCTCTGGGGCTACACCACCAAACGCGATCTGTCGGGCATGGGCACCTTTCTGATGATGGGTCTGATCGGCCTGATCGTCGCCTCCATCGTGAACCTGTTCCTTGGTTCGGGCGCGCTCGCCTTCGCGATCTCGGTGATCGGTCTCTTGATCTTCGCGGGCCTCACCGCCTTCGACACGCAGAACATCAAGAACACCTACCTGCAGCACGCGCAGTATGGCGATGAAGAATGGCTCGGCAAATCCGCCATCATGGGCGCGCTGAACCTCTACATGAACTTCATCAACATCTTCATGTTCCTGCTGCAATTCCTCGGCAACCGCGAATAACGCGGGGCTAAGCGCAGCGTGAAACCAAAGGCAAAGGGCCGGTCGCAAGACCGGCCCTTTTCTTTATCCTGTCACGGCGAAATCTGCCGCATCATGCGGATGGCCGGGAACATGATCCCGGGCGCCAACCCAACCTCCACCTCATGCAGCACCCGAAAGCCCAGCGCCTCATAAAACGGCACCGCCGTCCGGGTCGAAAGGCAATCCAGCCAGCGCACCCCATGGCGCAGCGCATCGACGATGACCTCGCCCATAATCGCCCGGCCAACGCCCGCCCTCACCCGCTCCGGGTCCACCGCCACATGGCGCACATGGCCCATCCCGGTCTGCTCTGCCCATTCCTGCTCGCCACGCGATTGCGGCGCACCCATGCTCCATCCGCCCGCGCCAAGGATCGCCCCATCCTCCGCCTGCACCACGAAATACCGCCCCGAGGCAAGCAATTCCGGCCGCGCCCGCGCGATGATCGGCAGCGCCAGCACCATGACCGACGGCGGATAATCCGGCCGCAACAGGCGCGGATAGCTGCGTTGAAGCAGACGATCCACCTCCGTCAGGTCCGAAACTCGCGCACGGCGCAGGGTAAGGCTGTGATCCATGCCAAAGCCTATCACCCTTCACTTGCGAGTAAAGCACCCCGCAAATGGAAAAGGCCGCCCAAAGGGGCGGCCCGCAATCCGACAGTCAGGCAGATCTTACTTGATCTTGCCTTCCTTGTATTCCACATGCTCGCGCTTGACGGGGTCGTATTTCTTGACAGACATCTTCTCGGTCATGGTGCGGGCGTTCTTCTTGGTCACATAGAAATGCCCGGTCCCCGCCGTCGAGTTCAGACGGATCTTGATCGTCGTCGGTTTCGCCATAGTCGTCTCTCCTGCATCGGGGAAACGCACGGCCCCCGCGAAATCTCTTGAAGCCCGCCTTTTACTTGGGGAACCGGCAGAGTCAACAGCCAAACCACCCGTTGCCAATCAAATAGCGCGCCATGCGGCGCAAGTCTTTTGGGTCACCTGCGCGGCCTGCGCCGCTTGGCTCCGTTTTGGGTATTTGGGCCAAGATGAAACCCCGGTTGCTTGATCTTGGCTCAAATTCCTTGGGGGTGAGCCGTCCCCGGCGGCGAGAGGCGACGCCCCCCTTTGTCTTTGAGGCAACGGGAAAACGCGCGGATGGCCTATAAGCCGGATTCTGTCCCGGGGGTTTCCCCCCATGGATGACCATTCCTCTGCCGCACGCGTTACCGCGGCGGTCAAGCTGCCAACCCGGGCCTCTGGGCTGAAGCGTCCCTGCGGAGGTCTCTGCATGATGCAGACCTTTCCGCGCGAGGCCCCTATTCGGCATTGCTCCGGGTGGGGCTTGCCGTGCCGTCCCGGTTGCCCGGTCCGCGGTGGGCTCTTACCCCACCGTTTCACCATCACCTTGCATGCAAGGCAGACTCTTCTCTGTGGCGCTTTCCCTGGGGTTGCCCCCGCCGGGGGTTACCCGGCACCCTTGCTTCATGGAGTCCGGACTTTCCTCGAAGCTTGCGCCCCGCGGTCATCCAGCCATCCGCGCGAGGGGCGGCTTACGCTCCGGCACCGCCTTCGTCAACCGGGAAGCGCCGCGCCAGATCTTCCGCCAACGCCGCATCCAGCGCATCAACAGGCCCCTCAGCCCAAGGCCGGAACCGCAGCCGGAACGCCCGCAAGATGAGCGCCTCCTCAACATCCGGGTACCCAAAGCGGCGCGCATGGTCGCGGAACGCGGCCGTGCGACCGCCGCTTCGCGCCTCTGGCCATACGGACAGCCCCGCCAGCGCCAGCCGACGCCAATCGAACCGTAGCCCCGGATCGGATTTGCGCACCGGTGCCATGTCGGAATGCCCAATCACGCGCTCGGGCGCGATCCCCCACCGCCCCATGATCCCCGCCAGCAGCCGCTCCAGTGCCGCCATCTGCGTCTCTGGAAACGGGGCCGCCCCGGTATTCGCGAGCTCGATCCCGATTGACCGCGAATTCACATCGCTCACCGCGCCCCAAGCCCCCGCCCCGGCATGCCAGGCACGCAACGCCTCATCCACCAGCTGCTCTGCCTCACCCTGCTCGGATATCAGCCAATGCGCCGATACCTCATGCGCCGGGTCGCACAGCCGCGCCCGCGCCTCGGCAACGCTCGCCATGGCGGTGTAATGAATGACAATCAGATCGGGCCGCGCCCCGCCGCGCCGTTCGCCGCAATTCGGCGACGGAAAGCTCACTGCAGGCGGAAAGGCCGCGGATCCCAGGAACAGGCAAAACCGTCGCCATCCGGGTCCAGCCCGCGCCGGTCACGATCCGGCCCGCCCGCCGCCAAAAACGCCTCCTGCGCCAGATCGGACGAGGAATAGCGCGCACAAGCCGCCGCCTGATCGGTAAAGCGCAGCGACGACCGGTTATACATCTGTGTGCCCGGCGCATGGGTGGTGGACAGCGCAAACTGCACGATATTCGGCCCGGTCGTTGCCCGCTCCGGCACTGCGGTCGGCTGGATCACCGTATACTGCGCCTTGTTGCGCGCGATCCGCTCGGCATCGCTTTCAATCGATTCCCGCGCCGCCACGGCGTTGAAATCCTGCTCGTCCGAAATGCCGGCGTTATTCGCCTGCATCTCGCCCGATTGCGGTTGGATCGTTGCGGGCGCATTGCCCCGCGGACGGTTTGGATCGTTCGGATCAAAGGCCGCCACATCCGTCGACGGCTGCGCCAATGGTGCTGGGAATGTCACGGGCGCGGTCGCCGAAAGCGGCGCGCCGATCACGTTGCCCGTCGCCGGCCCCGTCCCGCTCGCCCGGTCAATCGCCGCCGATGCCAGATCGGGCGAGAACCCGCCCGCCGGGGCCGCAGGCGCAACTGCAGTGCCAAAGGGCGCAACCGGGGTCACCGGTGTGGTCGCCCGCGGGGCCGATGCCGCTTGCTCACGCATATAGCTGTTATAGTCCTGAAACCCGACACCCGCGCCGCTATCCGGCACGCTCTGGGTACAGGCCGCCAGCCCAGCCGTCACGGCAATCATCACAGCAATACGCATCATCACGCCCCGGTTTCGTTCGGTTTGGGGAATTACCACCATTTCACAGGCTTTGCCACAAAGCCCGCTGCACGCTCCAGCACATAAGCGTGATTCAGCAGGTCACCCTCTTCCCAAGGCCGCCCGATCAGTTGCAGCCCCAAAGGCAACCCCTGTGTGCTCAGCCCCACCGGCACCGCAACCCCCGGCAGCCCGGCAAGGTTCACCGTCACGGTGAACACGTCGTTCAGATACATCTCGATCGGATCGGCGCTGGACATCTCGCCCAGCCCAAAGGCCGCGCTCGGCGTGGCGGGCGTCAGGATCGCATCCACGCCAGCCTCAAAGACCTGCTCGAAATCGCGCTTGATCAGCGCCCGCACCTTCCGCGCCCGGTTGTAATAGGCGTCATAGAACCCGGCAGACAGCACATAGGTCCCGATCATCACCCGGCGCTGCACCTCTTTGCCAAAGCCTTCGGCGCGGGTCTTTTCATACATCTCGGTGATGCCATCCCCCTGCGCCAGCTTGGCCCGGTGCCCATAGCGCACCCCGTCATAGCGGGCTAGGTTCGAGGATGCCTCCGCAGGCGCAATCACGTAATAGGCGGGCAACGCGTATTTCGTATGCGGCAATGAGATATCCACGATCTCCGCCCCCGCATCCTTCAGCATCGCCGCACCATCGGCCCACAGCTTTTCAATCTCCGCAGGCATCCCGTCCATGCGGTATTCGCGCGGCAGGCCAATCTTCTTGCCCCGGATATCCCCGGTCAGCGCCGCCTCGAAATCCGGGACCGCCAGATCGGCGGAAGTGGAATCCTTCGGGTCATGCCCCGCCATCGCCTGCATGAAGATCGCCGCATCCCGCACCGTCTTGGTCATCGGCCCCGCCTGATCAAGCGATGACGCAAAGGCCACCACCCCCCAACGGCTCACCCGCCCATAGGTCGGCTTGATCCCGACAATCCCGGTAAAGGCCGCAGGCTGGCGGATCGACCCGCCCGTATCCGTGCCCGTCGCCCCCAGACACAGATCCGCCGCCACCGCCGCCGCCGACCCGCCCGATGAACCGCCCGGCGTCAGCTTGCGATCATCCACCTTCCACGGGTTGACCACATCGCCATAGCAGGATGTCTCGTTGCTGGACCCCATGGCAAACTCGTCCATGTTCAGCTTGCCCAGCATCACCGCGCCCGCATCGAACAGCTTGGTGGTCACCGTCGATTCATATTCCGGCTTGAACCCGCGCAGGATATTCGACGCCGCCTGTGACGGCACGCCCTTCGTGCAGAACAGATCCTTGATCCCCAGCGGGATGCCGCACATCGCGGGCGCATCTCCCGCCTTGATCCGCGCATCCGCCGCCCGCGCCTGCTCCAGCGCGATCTCCGGCGTCTTGTGGACAAAGGCCCCCAGCGCATCCCCCGCATCAATGGCCGTCAGGCAGGCCATCGTCAGGTCGGTCGCCGTGATCTCACCCTTGCGCAACGCATCCCGCGCCGCCGCGATGGTCCATGTGTTCGCGCTCATTCCACCACCTTCGGCACGGCAAAGAACCCCTCGCGCGCATCCGGCGCATTCTTCAACACCTGCGCCTGAATGTTGCCATCCGTCACCTCGTCCTTGCGCCGCTTCAGGCGCATCGGCGTGACCGATGTCATTGGCTCAATGCCCGTCACATCCACCTCGTTCAACTGCTCCATGAAGGTAAGGATCCCCGAAAGCTCCCCGGCCAATGCCGGAAGATCGGCTTCTTCAACCCGGATCCGGGCCAGCTTTGCCACACGGCGGGCGGTGTCGATGTCAATGGACATGGGGGTATGTTTCCCTGTTCTGATCCACGCCCGTTTAGCCCCGCGCCCCTTGCGCCGCAAGGGCATCAAACAAGGCGATCCAACTCCCTTGACCGCATAACTGAGACTCACGAAACTTCACACGAGCCCGCTTGCCTCATTTCGAGTGTTGGTAATGATTGAACATCAACCCTTCAAAGATATTGGCGAACGTTTGGTTCGAATTCGCACGACGTTTTCTGGCCTGTCCCAAACCGACTGGGCAGAAAAACACAGTTTCGGCCGTACTCAACTGAAAAATTGGGAGCAAGGCGTTCGTCGCATTCCAATTGAGGCGAGCATCAGATTATCAAAACTCTATGGCCTTTCGCTCGACTGGATTTACCTTGATCGACGGGACGCGCTTTCGGGCAACGCTCTGAGGGCGCTCTTTGGCAAGAATTAAGGAAACTCCCATGCAGATCACCTGGCTCGGCCATTCCGGCTTCCGCATCGAAATCGAAGGGGCCGTCCTGCTCATCGACCCTTGGCTGACCGGCAACCCGATGTTCCCCGCCGACCGCCGGGCCGAGGCGATCAAGGGCGCGGCCCATGTCCTTCTGACCCACGGTCATGGCGACCATTCCGCCGATGCCGTGGCCATTTGCAAAGAACTCTCCATCCCGCTGGTCGGCATATACGACCTTGTCTCCTATCTCGAATCACGCGACGGCATCGCCACCATCGGCTTCAACAAGGGCGGCACGGTCGATCTGGGTGGGGCCAAGGTCACGCTGGTGAACGCCTGCCATTCCTCCACAATGCCGGGCGAAAACGGCCCCATCGCCGTGGGGTCCGAGGCGGGTTTCATGATCGCGGGCGGTGGCCATCGCACCTATGTCTCCGGCGACACAGACATCATGGCCGACATGCAATGGATGGGCGAACTCCACGCCCCCGATATCGGCATCCTCGCCGCGGGCGGGCATTTCACGATGGATATGGAACGTGCGGCCTGGGCCGCGAAGCGCTACTTCAATTTCAAGACAGTGATCCCCTGCCACTACCGCACCTTCGGCGCGCTGGAACAGGACGCCACCGCCATGGTCGCCGCCCTGCCAGGGGTGAACGTGATTGAACCGCAGGTGCTGGAACCCATCACACTGTAAGTCAGGGTGGGGGGCCATCTGCCCCCCATACCTTTACCCCGACCGTTTCGCCGCAAAGAACGCCTTCAGCAACCCCTCCGCCTCCGCCGCCCCGATCCCGTCATAGACCTCCGGCACATGATGGCACTGCGGATGTGCGAAGACCCGCGCCCCCACCGCCACCCCGCCGGACTTCGGATCCGCCGCGCCATAATACAGCCGCGCCACCCGCGCCGCCGCAATCGCCGCGGCGCACATCGGGCAAGGCTCCAACGTCACGTAAAGATCGTGCCCGACCAGCCGCTCCGACCCCGCCGCAGCACAGGCCGCCCGGATCGCCAGCACCTCGGCATGGGCCGTAGGGTCACACAACTCCCGCGTCCGGTTCCCCGCCCGCGCCACCACCGTACCACCCGGTGACACGACAACAGCTCCCACAGGCACCTCGCCTCGCGCGCCGGCCGCCCGCGCCTCTTCCAGCGCAATATCCATGAAAGACCGAAATTCCATGCCCATTCCTGCCCCGCCACAAGCAAAGGCGCAACCTTGCCCCTTCATCTTGGCCCAAATACCCCCTGCCGCGCCCCCACCAAAGCACCGGGGGTAGAAAACGCACCCCGCTTCCGCTAGGCACGCTATCTGACGCGCAAAGGACAGCCCATGACCCGCCCCCCCAAAGCCCCCCCGTCCAGCGCCCCCGAAGGCGACCGCATCGCCAAGGTGCTGTCCCGCGCTGGCATCGCCTCCCGGCGCGAGGCCGAGCGGATGATCGAGGCAGGCGAAGTCACCGTCAACGGCAAGGTCATCGACAGCCCCGCCCTGAACGTCGGCCCCAGCGACCGCATCACCGTGAACGGCCAGCCTCTTGCCGCGCCGGAACCCGCGCGGCTCTGGCTCTATTACAAACCTGAAGGTCTGGTCACCTCCAACGCCGATGAAAAAGGCCGCGACACGATCTTCGACCACCTCCCCGAAGACCTGCCGCGTGTCATGTCCATCGGTCGGCTCGACCTCAATTCCGAAGGCCTGCTGCTGCTCACCAATGATGGCGAACTCAAGCGCCGGTTGGAGCTTCCCTCCACCGGCTGGCTCCGCAAATACCGCGTGCGGGTCAAGGGCAACCCGACCGACCCCGATCTCGAACCCCTCCGCCGCGGGATCACGGTGGAGGGCGAGGATTTTCAGCCGATGCAGGTCGTCCTCGACCGCCACCAAGGCGCGAACGCATGGCTCACCGTCGGCCTGCGCGAAGGCAAGAACCGCGAAATCCGACGCGCCATGTTTGCCATCGGCCTGACCGTGAACCGCCTGATCCGCATCAGCTATGGCCCCTTCCGTCTGAATGAGCTGCAACCCGGCGAGGTGGAAGAAGTCCGCACGAAAGTCCTGCGCGATCAGCTTGGTCTCACGGGCGAGGCGTCGGATGGCGAAACACCCCGCCAACCCGGCCGCCCCGCGCGACCCGACGCGCGACCCGGCAAACCCGCCACGCGCGGCGCACATGGCCCCGCCCCTGCCGCATCGGAACGATCCGCACCCCGCTCCGGTGCCAAGCCCGGCGTCAAGACCACCGCCAGATCAGGCGCCAAACCCGCTGTTCCGCGTGGCGCGACGCTGCTGGAAGCACCCGCCCCCCGTCGCAGCGGCGGCAAACCCTTTGCCAAACCCGCCGGTGCCAGCACTGGCAAACCCGGCTCCGCCCCACGCCCCACCGGCGCGAAACCGGCCCCCAAATCTGGCCCCAGATCTGGCCCCAAATCTGGCCCCCGCCCGCCGCAGCCCCCCCGCCGCCCGCGTTGACGGAAACGACATCCACCCGCCATTGCCCCGCCCCACCCCCGTCGCCTATACTCCACCAAACACGGGCAAAGGGGGCGGGCACATGTCGGGCACGGGACTACAGACGCTGTCCTATTTCGTGCTTCTCGCACTGATCATCTATACCGCTGGCAGCGGGGTGCAGTGACATGGCCCAACGATTTGGCGGAAAATACAGCCCCGACGGCGAACGCCGTGGCGATGCTGATGAAAAGCGTCAGGCGCGCAATGAGGCCGGGCGTACAGGCCAACCCACCCCCATCCCGCCCCATCGCTTTGATGGCAAACGCCCCAGCCGTGCAGGCGCACGCGTCAACATGTTCTTCTTCGCCTCGCTCACCATGCTTATCCCCGCTTTCACGGGTGATCCGGACGCACTGTTTGCTGGCCTCGGCGCCACTGCGCTTCTTCTTCTTGCCGCTTGGCTCACCCGCGAAGGCACTCGCGCGCATCAGGAATATGATGACCGCCGCATTGCCCGCCGCCCCGCCATCCCGCGCAAGATCTTTGCCTCCGTCCTTACCGGCGCGGCTCTGGCCCTCGGCGCTTCCATCAGCCAGCCGGGCCTTATCCCCATCGGTTTTGCCATCGCGGGCGGCCTGCTGCACCTCATGGCCTTCGGCCCCGATCCCCTGCGCGACAAGGGGACCGAGGGCATAGATACCTTCCAGACCGACCGCGTCGCCCGCGCCATAGAAGATGCCGAAAAGCTGCTGGCAGGCATGGCCGACGCCATCCTCCGCGCCGGGGACCGCGCGCTTGAGGCGCGGGTTGACCGCTTCGCCAGCACCGCCCGCGCCATGTTCCGCACGATTGAAGGCGATCCTCGCGACCTCACCGCCGCCCGCAAATACCTGTCGGTCTATTTGACCGGCGCCCGCGACGCGACGGTGAAATTCGCCGATCTCTATCGCCAGAACCGCGATCCTTCGGCCCGGGCAGACTACGAATCGCTGCTCACTGATCTGGAAACCAACTTCGCCTCACGCACCCAGACCCTGCTGTCCGACAATCGCACCGATCTGGATGTCGAAATCGGCGTCCTGCGCGAACGTCTGCAACGCGAGCATTGACAGGCCATCTCCGCCCGCGCCTTTCCACGCCTCTGCCCAAATATTGCCACCACGAAAGGCAATCCTGATCTTAACCACAACGGGTCAGTGCCGCATGAAGACCGCCATCTTCACCCTTGCCGCCGTCTTGGGCCTTGGCCTCGGCCTTGCGCTTGTGGGTGTTGAATTTGGCCTGCACCTCCTTGCAACTCTGCTGGTATGCCTCGCCCTCGCCATCCTCGTCTGGGCCTTTGCCGACCGGTTGCACACCCTGCCCGCTCTGGCGGCCCCCTCTATTACACCGCTGGTCAAATCGCTCGCCCGGCCTTTCGCTCAAAGATTTCACCCCGGCTCGATCAAGACCTTGGCCCGCCTCGTCGCTCGCTCCCGCGCCCTTGCGATGCAGATCCGCCATCTGCCCTTCTCGCCCCTGCATTCTGCCTTGATGGGCTTCGCCCTTGGCGCGGTACTGGCCCGCGACCGTGGCGATCTTCCCCTAGCCGTCCTGTGCGGCGCCTTGGCTGCCACCCTGCATCTTGTGGCTTTCGGCCCACCCACCCGCCGCGCCCGCACCGAACCAAAGCCGGACCGGATCGCCGACCGCACCCAAACCCATCTCGAACAGTTGATCACCGCCCTCGCGCCCTGCCGCGATCCCCATCTCCACGTCGCCGCCCGCGCACTGCGCCGCGAAGCGCTGGCCCTCGCCGCGCAGGTCGACCGGGCCCCCAATCTACAAACCGACGCACACCGCGCCCTCACCCTCTGGCTCCCCGCTCTGGTCATGGCCGCTGAACACCTGCGCAACCAATCCCTCACCACACATGACCCGGCCAAGACCGCCGACATGACGGCAACATTGGCCAGTGTCACCGACCAACTCGCCCAACTCGCGGCCCAAACCGAAAGCCGCATCGCAGCCCCTCAGCGCCGCGAACCACACTCTTGGGCGCAGACGACGCACTGACCTCGGCCCCTTTCCCCGGCGTCATCACGCTTTTCTGCGCCATCGCAGCAAAACCGCACTGGAAAATCCGGCCAAGCTGTCGCAACCTGCGCGCAAGTAACGGTCTGACATTTTTCATCACCAAAGCGCTGCCCGACCCAGCCGCCGAGCAACAAGGATACCCCCATGGCCACCACCGTCCGCGAAGATGCCGAAAAAGCCCTGGCCGAGGTCGAGGCGCTGACCACCGCCATCCTTCCCGCACCCGTGGCCGAAATCGTAGCGCTCGACGCTGCTCCCGCCGACAAGGCTGCGGAAATCCGCAAACGGATGGATGAGGTGGACCTGCACAACACCCAATCCATCATCTCCTTCGGCTCCTCCGCCCAGGCCGAATTGCAGGTGATCTCGCAGGACATGCTGGCCGGCGTGAAAAACAAGGATGTCGGTCCCGCCGGCGATGCGCTGCGCGAAATCGTCACCACCATCCGCGGCTTCGCCTCGGAAGAACTCGACGTCAGCCGCGAACGCAGCTGGTGGGACAAGCTCACCGGTCAGGCCGCGCCCTTGGCCAAATTCGTGGCCCGCTACGAAGAGGTGCAGTCCCAGATCGACAAGATCACCGAAAACCTGCTGAAACACGAACACACGCTGCTGAAAGACATCAAATCGCTCGACCTGCTCTACGAAAAAACCCTGCGCTTCTATGATGAACTGGCCCTCTACATCGCGGCGGGCGAGGCAAAGCTGCTTGAGACCGACACCACAGCCATCCCCGCCAAAGAGGCCGCCGTCGCCGCCGCGCCCGAAATGGACAAGGTCAAAGTCGCGCAGGAACTGCGCGACCTGCGCGCCGCCCGCGACGATCTGGAACGCCGGGTGCATGACCTGAAACTCACCCGTCAGGTCACCATGCAATCCCTGCCCTCCATCCGCCTCGTGCAGGAAAACGACAAAAGCCTTGTCACCAAGATCAACTCCACCCTCGTCAACACCGTGCCGCTGTGGGAAACCCAGCTTGCCCAGGCCGTCACCATCCAGCGCAGCAAAGAAGCCGCCGAAGCGGTGCGCGAGGCCAACGATCTGACCAATGACCTGCTCAAATCCAACGCCACCAACCTGCAAGAGGCGAATAAGGTCGTGCGCGAGGAAATGGAACGCGGCGTCTTTGACATCGAATCCGTCCGCGCCGCGAATGAGACCCTGATCGCCACCATCGAAGACAGCCTCCGCATCGCCGACGAAGGCAAGGCCCGCCGCGCAAATGCCGAAATTGAACTGCAAAAGATGGAATCAGACCTGCGCGACGCCCTCTCTTCCGCCCGCGCGCGCACCACGCAACCGCCGCTCGACGCCCCCGCCACCTGATCAGACCCCTCCAGCCCGCACTGGCCATAGAACATGAACGCCCCCAAGACCCTCGCCGCGCTCGCGCTGGCAGGGCTCACCGCCTGCACACCCACCACGGTCCCTACGCGTGCGGTCCCCACCGCCACGCAACCCGCCGTGTCCGCGCCCGCCAGCCCCACAGCCGAAACCCCGGCCTCCACAGCCGCACGGCAGCACTATACCCGCGTGCAGGCGCAGCTTCTGTCGCAGGGCCTGCTGCGCACCGATGGCGGCGGCCGCGATACCCCCTTCACCGATCGGATGCTGGCGGAAAACTTCATCCGCATCGCGCTTTACGACGAATATGCCCGCACCTCCGCAGGCCCCGTGCAGCGCATGACAACCAGCCGCATCCGCAAATGGCAGGCCCCCGTCCGCGTTGGCCTCCGCTTCGGCGCCTCCACCGCCCCCGACCGCCGCGCGGCTGACACCGCCCGCATCGCCTCGTTCCTGCAACGGCTCTCGCGCGTCACGGGCCATCCCATCGGGCTGGACGACCGCGCCCCCAACTTTTTCATCCATATCGTATCCGAAGATGAACGCCGCGCCCTCGGCCCGCAGGTTCGCGCTGCCCTTCCCGGCCTCTCCGGCTCCGAAGTCGCCGCCATCACCGACATGCCGCGCTCCACCTATTGCCTCGTCTACGCCATGTCGGCGGGCGACGGTGCCACCTACACCCGCGCCTTCGCCGTCATCCGCGCCGAACACCCAGATCTCCTGCGCCTCTCCTGCCTGCACGAAGAAATTGCCCAAGGTCTCGGTCTCGCCAATGACAGCCCCACCGCCCGCCCCTCCATCTTTAACGATGACGAGGAATTCGCCTTCCTCACCCGGCAGGATGAATTGATGCTGCGGATGCTCTACAACCCCGCCCTCCGCCCCGGCATGACCGAAGCACAGGCCCGCCCCATCGTGGAATCGCTTGCAGCGCGGCTGGTGGGCGGCGAAAGTTGACCAAAGCGCCAGCCCAACGGTCAGGGGCGCAACGGTAGGAGTGTGAAAGATGGTCTTCGATTTCCTCAAGGGCGAATTCATCGACGTCATCGACTGGACCGATGACACCCGCGACACGATGGTCTGGCGCTTTGAACGCCGCGGCAATGCGATCAAGTATGGCGCAAAGCTCACCGTCCGCGAAGGTCAGGCCGCCGTTTTCATTCATGAAGGGCAACTGGCCGATGTCTTCGGCCCCGGCCTCTACATGCTCGAAACCAACAACATGCCGGTGATGACCACGCTCCAGCACTGGGATCACGGCTTCAACTCGCCCTTCAAGGCCGAGGTCTATTTCATCTCCACCACCCGCTTCAACGATCTGAAATGGGGCACCAAGAACCCGATCATGTGCCGCGACCCGGAATTCGGCCCCGTCCGCATCCGCGCCTTCGGCACCTATTCCATGCGCGTCGGCGATCCGGGCAAGTTCATGCTCGAAATCGTCGGCACCGATGGCGAATTCACCGCCGATGAGATCAGCTTCCAGATCCGCAACATCATCATTCAGGAATTCTCCCGCGTCATCGCAGGCTCGGGCATCCCTGTCCTCGACATGGCCGCCAACACCGCCGATCTGGGCAAACTGGTCACCACCGCCATCGCGCCCTTGGTCGCCAATTACGGCCTGACCCTGCCGGAATTCTACATCGAAAACATCTCTCTGCCTGAAGAGGTGGAAAAAGCGCTCGACAAGCGCACCTCCGTAGGCATCGCGGGGGATCTCAACAAATACATGCAGTATTCCGCGGCCGAGGCGCTTGGAAAACCCGGCTCCGGCGGCGGCGATGCCATGACCGCCGGGATCGGTGCCGCCATGGGCATGTCGATGGCGCAGAACATGGGGCCATGGGGCGGCGCACCCGCCGCAGGCGCGGCAGCCCCGCCACCCCCGCCCCCCGCCACCCGCCAATGGCACGTCGCCAGCAACGGCGCGACCAAGGGCCCTTTCTCCGAGGCCGACCTCGCCGCGATGGCAACGTCGGGCCAGATCACCCCCGCCACCCATGTCTGGTCTGCCGGGATGGACGGCTGGAAAACCGCCGCCGAGACAGATCTCGCCCGCCTCTTCGCGCAGATGCCCCCACCCCCGCCGCCCGGGGCCTGATCCATGGCTGACGACCGCAAGAACTGGCCCTGCAATCAATGCGGGGCAGACCTTCGCTATGCGCCGGGCGCCACCGAACTGGTCTGCGACCATTGCGGCGCGCGGCAGGCCATCCCCGACCTGCCCGCCGCCCGCAGCCGTACCCTGAACGAGATCGACCTCGCCCGTGGTCTGTCCGACGATCTGCCCGCCACCCAGATGGAACAGGTCCGCATCACCCCCTGCCCCTCCTGCGGCGCTCAGGTGGAATTTCAGGGCGCGACCCACGCCACCGAATGCCCCTTCTGCGCCACACCCGTCTCCATCGGCACGGGTGAGGAACGCCGCATCAAACCGCAGGCCGTCCTGCCCTTCGCACTTGATGAACGACAGGCCCGCTCTGCCATGACCAACTGGCTGGGCAGCCTCTGGTTCGCCCCCAACGGCCTGCAGGAATATGCCCGCAAGGGCCGCGCGCTGAACGGCCTCTATGTCCCCTACTGGACCTTCGACGCCGCCACCCGCTCCCACTATCGCGGCCAGCGCGGCGATCATTACTATGAGTCCCGCACCGTCACCCGCAATGGCCGCACGGAAACCGAACAGGTCCGCCGCACCCGTTGGTCCTCCCGTTCCGGCTGGGTCAGCCGACGCTTCGACGATGTGCTGATCCTCGCCAGCCAAAGCCTGCCCCGCCAATACACCGACAACCTCGCCCCTTGGGACCTCACCGCCCTGCAACCCTGGCAACAGGATTTCCTCGCGGGCTTCACAGCCGAGGGCTACACCGTGACGCTGGCCGATGGCCACGCCATGGGGCGCGAGGTGATGTCAGGCATCATCCATCAGGATGTCCGACAAGATATCGGCGGCGATGAACAGCGCGTCGAGGATGTCGATACGGATTGGAGCGCGGAAACCTTCAAGCACATCCTCCTGCCGATCTGGATGGCCGCCTACAAATACAACGGCAAAAGCTACCGCTTCGTTGTGAACGGACAAACCGGCAAGGTGCAGGGCGAACGCCCATGGAGCGCGTGGAAAATCGCCTTCGCCATCCTCGCCGGCCTCATCGTCGCAGGCATCGTTCTTGTGGTGACGCAATCGCGCTGAAAGCGGAAACTGACGCAGTTTCCGCACCGACTTCCGCAAGCGCGGCGATCGCCAAGATTCTTCGAAGAATTTTGCAAATTCCTTCCAAGGAATTTGGCCCCGCCCTCCGATTCGCACCCGCAAGCAGCACTTGGTTATCGCTTCCTGCACCCACCGCGCGTATGCACAGCCGTCTGCACTGCCGCGCTGCACCGCCAGCGGCACCGCCAAACCGGCCTCACCGCCCGAATTAATCCAGCGTCCGCAACAGCTTACCCGCCCCCGGCACCCCACCGCTTGACACCGCCCCCGCCCCGCCGCATCACCCCCCCAAACGCATCACAGGGGGCCTTGATGACCGACCTCACCCGCATCCTCGCGCAGGCCCATATCCCCGAACTTCCCAACCCCTATTTCGGCAAGGTCCGCGATTGCTATGACCTGCCCGATGGCACCCGCATTCTGATCTCCTCGGACCGCATCTCCGCCTTCGACCGCATCCTTGCTGCAATCCCGTTCAAGGGACAAGTCCTCACCCAGACAGCGAAATTCTGGTTCGAACACACCACCGACATCTGCCCCAACCACGTCATCTCCTACCCCGATCCCAACGTCGTCATCGGCAAGCGCCTCACGATCCTGCCCGTCGAAATCGTCGTGCGCGGCTACCTTGCCGGCACCACCGGCACCTCGATCCTCACGCTCTACAAACAAGGCCAGCGCGCCATGTATGGCCATACCCTGCCCGACGGCCTGCGCGACAATCAGGCCCTGCCCGCCCCGATCATCACCCCCACATCCAAGGCCTTCGATGGCGGCCATGACGAACCTCTGACCGCGCAAGACATTGTTTCCCAAGGGCTTCTCACGCAGGCCCAATGGGATGAGGTGTCTGCCAAGTCCCTCGCCCTCTTCGCCCGCGGGCAACAGATGGCCGCTGAACGCGGCCTGATCCTCGTCGATACCAAATACGAATTCGGCACCGACACGGACGGCAACATCCTTCTGGCGGACGAAATCCACACCCCCGATTCCAGCCGCTACTGGCTCACCTCCGGCTACGCCGAGGCCTTCACCAACGGAACCCGCCCCCCCTCCTTCGACAAGGACGTCATCCGCGCCTGGGTCGCCGCCCGTTGCGACCCCTACAAGGATGAAATCCCTGAAATTCCTGCGGAAATGATCGTCCAGACGGCACAGGTCTATATCGACGCCTATCAGGCCATCACTGGCCAGCCCTTCACCCCCGACACCACCGGCGACACCCCCCTCGCCCGCATCCGCGCCAACCTCTCCCCATGGTTCACAAGCTGAATGTTTGCGCTAACAAGGCGCAATCCGCTAAGGTCACTGCCAATCGAAGGAGGCCGGAATGATTCTCAGCTGTGGCGAAGCCCTGATCGACATGCTCCCCCGCACCACCACGCTGGGCGAACCCGCCTTTTCCCCCTATGCCGGAGGGGCGGTGTTCAACACCGCCATCGCCCTTGGCCGCCTCGGCGCACCATCGGCGTTTTTCTCGGGCATTTCCAATGACATGCTGGGTCAGCTCCTGACCGAAACACTGGAAGCCTCCAAGGTCGACACCCAATACTGCGCCCGGTCCGACCGGCCCACCACCGTGGCCTTCGTCAAGCTGGTCGATGGTCAGGCGACCTATGCTTTCTATGATGAGAACACCGCAGGCCGCCTGCTGTCGCAAGACGAACTCCCCACGCTTCCGCCAAGCATCACAACCCTCTTCTTCGGCGGCATCTCCCTCGTGAACGACCCCGCCGCCTCCACCTACGCCGTCCTTCAGGCGCGCGAGGCCGCGACCCGCGTCACCATGATCGACCCCAACATCCGCCCCGGCTTCATCGCCGGCAAGGAACCGCAATACCGCGCCCGGATCGAAGGCATGATCGCCCGCGCCGATATCGTCAAACTGTCGGATGAGGATCTGCACTGGCTGCTCGGCCCCGGCGACATTTCCGCCCTTGCCCGCCAAATCCTTGAAAAGGGGCCGAAACTCGTCTTCATCACCGAAGGTGCGGCGGGTGCCCGCGCCATCACCGCCACGCAGAACCGCTTCGTCGCCGCCACACGCGTGACCGTGGCCGATACCGTCGGCGCAGGCGATACCTTCAACGCAGGCGCCCTTGCCGCCCTGCACGAGGCGGGGGCGCTTACGAAATCCGCCCTGACCAGCCTCTCCGACGCCACGCTTGATGGTGCCGTCACTCTCGGCACGAAAGCCGCCGCCATCACCGTCTCGCGCCCCGGCGCCAACCCGCCTTGGCGGCACGAATTGTGAGGGCGGTCCTCCAACGCGTCTCCCGCGCCTCCGTCACGGTCGGCGGGCAGGTGACCGGAGAAATCGGCGCAGGCCTCCTGATCCTCCTCTGCGCGATGGAGGGCGACACGGATGCACAGGCCGACCAACTCGCTGCCAAAATCGCCAAGCTGCGGATTTTCAAGGATGATCAGGGCAAGATGAACCTGTCCATTCGCGACATTGGTGGCTCCGCCCTGATCGTGTCGCAGTTCACCCTCGCCGCCGATCTGCGCGGCAACCGGCCCGGCTTTTCCACCGCCGCCAAACCGGACGAAGGGAAACGCCTCTACGAATACTTCACCGCAAAGGTGCAGGCCGAAGGCATCCCCACCGCCAACGGCATCTTCGGGGCCGACATGGATGTCAGCCTCAACAATGACGGCCCCGTGACAATTTGGATAGAGGTCTGAGGCTTTACGGCCTCAGACCCCAACCACATCAGTCCGTCCATTCCCACGGCCCGGTGAACCCGCCCAACAATTCGGCCACCTTCGCCTCATCCACGGGCCCATTCCGCACAAGCCGCGCCACCAGACCGCGCTTCTTGTCCTCCACCACCTCGGCCACATGCGCACCGATGCCGGCCTCGGCCAAAGCCGCGTCATAGACCCGTGTGATCGCCTTGCGCCGCAGGTCTGGCTTGAAAACCTTTCCCACCGCCGTTTTCGGCAATTCGGAAAGGATTTCAATATGTTTCGGGATAGCCGCGCGTTCGTGGATATGGGTCTGGGCATAGGCCATAAGGTCCGCCACCCCAACCTCTTTGCCTTTGATCAACTCCACATAGGCGCAGGGCAACTCGCCCGAATGCACATCCGGCTGCCCGATCGCGCCGACAAAGGCCACCGAGTCATGCTTCATCAGCCCTTCCTCGATCACCGCAGGGTCGATGTTATGCCCGCCCCGGATGATCAGATCCTTCGCGCGGCCCGTGATGAACAGATACCCATCCGCATCGATCCGCCCCAGATCGCCGGTCCGCAGGAACCGCCCCTCTGCAAACAGACCCTTGTTCTTGTCCACCTCCGTATAGGTCGATCCCTCGAACACGCCGGGATTGGCGACGCAGATCTCGCCCACCTCATCCACCGCGCATTCACGGAACCCCTCGCCCGCCTGCAGCAGGATGCGAACATGCGTATGCGGGAAGGGCAGGCCGACCGACCCGATCTTCTTCGTCCCCCCCGGCGGGTTGACGGATACCAGACAGGTGCATTCCGTCAGACCATAGCCTTCGACGATCTCCACCCCGGTCGCCTTGAAAAACTTGTTGTACAACTCCACCGGCAACGGCGCAGAGCCGGAAAACGCGTTCCGCAGGGTCGATATGTCGGCATCAATCGGCCGCTGCATCAGCGCGGCCAGCGCGGTGGGCACGGTGATCAGATAGGTGCATTTCCAGCGTTCGATCAGCTTCCACAGATTGTCGAACACTCCCTCGCCCCGGTATCCCGCAGGCGTGGGAAACACCACATGCGCGCCCGATGCGATCATCGACATCAAGATCGGATAGGCCGCGAAGACATGAAACAGCGGCAGCGGGCACATCACGCAATCGGTTTCCTTGAACAGCAAACGCTGCCCCAGCCAACCGTTATAGACCATGCCCGATGCCTTGTGCTGCGCCACCTTGGGCATCCCCGTCGTGCCGCCCGTGTGGAAATAGGCCGCCACCCGGTCATCCTTGCGGTCCTCGAATGTCAACCGGTCCGCCGGTTGCCGCGCCATCTCGGCGGCAAAGCTTTTGACATTGGCCAGGTGCGACACCGGGTTCTTGGGCCGGATCAGCGGCACGATCCATGATTTCGGCGGCGCGAGGTAGCGCACAAGATCCACCTCCAGCACCGTCTTGACTGCAGGCGCATGTTTCACCGCCTCGGCCACCTTCTGCGGCACGTCGGTTTTGGGGAAGGCCTTCAGCGTGACCACCACCTTCGCCCCGGTTTCCCGCAGGATGGCGCTGATCTGTTCGGCCTCAAGCAGCGGGTTGATCGGGTTCACGATCCCCGCCACCGCCCCGCCCAGCAGGGTGATCGCCGTCTCAAGGCTGTTGGGCAGCACATAGGCCACCACGTCCTTTTCTCCGATCCCAAGGCTGCGGAACAGGTTCGCCGCCTGCGTTACCTTGCCATGCAAAGCGTTCCAGGACAGCGTTTCCGCCTTCTCCTTCGGGCCTGACAGGATCTGATAGCTGATCGCCGGACGCGCGCCATGGGCGGCTTTCGTGCGGCTCAGAAACTCGTACATCGTGCGCGCCATGCCGCGCGCCTCCCAAGGCATCTCTGCCTCAATCGCCTTCACATCCGCCAGATTTGCGAACTCACCCATGCAATCCTCCCCTGTCACCCCCCTGTTGTCCTCCCGGGGGTTGTCAAGCGAATGTGATGGCTGATCTCCCATCCCGCAAGACTGGACTGCGTCAGAAACGCAACGTCAAAGCGGGATCATGCCTGCCCGTCGGTGAATTGCAGCCGCGCCAGCCGGGCATAAAGCCCGCCCTCTGCCACCAGCGCCTCATGCGTTCCCTCGGCCACGATCTGCCCTTTGTCGAACACCACGATCCGGTCCGCCCGCTTCACCGTGGCCAACCGATGCGCCACAACAAGCACCGTCCTCCCTTCGGACAGGCTCTCCACGGCCGCCTGCACGGCGCGTTCCGATTCCGCATCCAGCGCCGATGTCGCCTCGTCCAGCAGCAACACCCGCGCATCGCGCAGGATCGCCCGCGCAATCGCAATGCGCTGCTTCTGCCCGCCCGATAGCATCACCCCCCGCTCACCCAGCCAGGTGTCATAGCCCTGCGGCAGCGCGGTCAGAAAATCATGCGCCGCCGCCGCCTGTGCGGCCGCCTCCACCTCGGCATCCGTCGCCTCGGGCCTGCCAAAGCGGATGTTTTCCCGGGCTGACGCGGCAAAAATCACCGGATCCTGCGGCACCAGCGCAATCGCGCGGCGGAAATCACCGCGTGCCATGGTCCGCAGGTCAACGCCGTCCATGCGCACGGTTCCCTCTTGCGGGTCATAGAACCGCATCAGAAGCTGCAGGATCGTCGTCTTGCCCGCCCCCGATGGCCCCACCAGCGCGACCGTTTCACCCGGCGCCACCCGCAGGCTCACCCCGTTCAACGCCGACACTTCCGGTCGCGCCGGATAGCGGAAAGTCACGCCCTCAAAGGCGATATCCCCCCGCACGGGGCGCGGCAGCGCCACAGGCGCAGTCGGATCCACCACCGGGTCAACTGCCCCCAGCAGTTCCACCAGCCGCTCCGTCGCCCCCGCCGCGCGCTGCACTTCGCCCCAAATCTCCGACAGCGCCCCCACGGCCCCGGCCACGATCACCGCGTAAATCACGAACTGCACCAATTCGCCCGGCGTCATCACCCCCGCGCGCACATCCCGCGCGCCGATCCACATCACGCCGACAATCCCGGTAAAGGTCAGGAAAATCACGATCACCGTCATCAGCGCCCGCACCCGCGTGCGCACCTGCGCCGCGCCATAGGATTTTTCGGTCACCTCGGCAAAGGCCGCCCGCGTCCGCGCCTCATGGGTAAAGGCCTGCACCGTCTGCACCGACATCAACGCTTCCGATGCCGTTCCCGATGAATTGGCGATCCAATCCTGCGTCTCGCGGCTCAGTCCGCGCAACCGCCGCCCCAGCACGATGATCGGCACCACCACCGCCGGCACGATCAGCAACACCAAGCCGGACAATTTGGCTGATGTCAGGAACAGCAGCACCATCCCGCCCAGAAGCATCAGGATGTTGCGCAGCGCCACCGAAACCGACGATCCGATCAGCGACAGGATCAGCGTCGTATCGGTGGTGATCCGGCTCAGCACCTCACCCGTCAGCAATTTCTCGAAAAACGCCGGGCTCAGCCCCATCACCCGGTCGAACACCGCGCGGCGAATATCCGCCACCACCCGCTCGCCCAGCTTGGTGACTAGATAGTAGCGCACCCCCGTGCCAATCGCGAGCAGCGCCGCAATCCCCAGCGCCGCACCGAAATACTGGTCAAGGATGGCCACATCCTCATTGAACCCGTCGACAACACGCCGCACGGCCAGGGGCAACAGCAGACTCATCCCCGCCGTCAGCACCAGCGCCGCCACAGCCAGCACGGTCATCCCCCGATAAGGCCGCAAGAATGGCGCAAGGCCCCGCAGCGCACCCACCTGCTTTGAGCTTGCGCGCATTTCCGCACTGTCGTCCTTGGCCATGTCTCTTCCCTGCTGAATGCTTCTGGGGTTTAGGCAATGCCCCGCGGCGGGGCAAGCGCCCCGATGGTCGCGCCCCCCCTTACACCCTTCCACCGCCTGTGCCAGATTGCGCTAGGGGGGATCACATGGCCATCACCACGCTTGTCTTCGATGTTTATGGCACGCTGTTCGACATCGCCGCCCCGGCCCGCCGCGCCGCCGCTGGCCACCCTGCCCTTGCTGCCGTTTGGCCAAAACTGTCTGATGACTGGCGGCGCAAACAGTTGGAATACACATGGCTCCGCACCATCACCGGCGCCTATGCCGATTTCGCGCAGGTCACCGCTGACGCGCTGGATTGGGCATTGGACGCGCACTCCCTCACCGATCCGGCCCTGCGCCGCGATCTGCTGGCACTTTACGATGAACTGGACGCCTTCCCCGAGGTTGCCGAAACGCTGCACCATCTCAAATCCACCGGCCTGCACCTCGCCATCCTGTCCAACGGCACGCCCGCGATGCTCACATCCGCTCTGGCCGCCGCTGGTCTGACTGGCCTCATCGACACCACCCTGTCTGTCGACACTGTCCGCACTTACAAACCCCATGCCAGCGTCTATTCGCTGGTTCAGGCACATACCGGCGCCAGGCCGCAAGACGTGCTCTTCGTATCGTCCAACGGATGGGATATCGCAGGCGCTGCCCGCTTCGGCTTTCGCACCGCATGGGTCAACCGCACGAATGCCCCGCAGGACCGCCTGCCCCAGCGCCCGCTTCACGAAATTCCCGACCTCACCCATTTGCCCCGGCTGATCGCATGACCCAATTCTTCACCACCCCCGATGGCACCCGCCTCGCTTATGCCGACGAAGGCACGGGCCTGGCACTTCTCTGCTTGCCGGGCCTCACCCGCACGATGGGCGATTTCGATTATCTCCGTCCCCACCTGCCCCCCTTGCGCCTGATCCGCATGGATTACCGGGGTCGTGGGGCCAGCCAATGGACCGGCGCCGCCACCTATACCGTCCCGCAAGAGGCAAAGGACGCGCTCGACCTGCTGGATCATCTGGGGGTGGACCGGGCCGCCATCCTCGGCACCTCGCGCGGCGGGCTGATCGGGATGCTCTTGGCCGCGCTGGCAAAACCCCGCCTCATCGGCCTCTGCCTCAACGATATCGGACCCGAGATTCACCGCCCTGGCCTGACCCGCATCTTCGATTACGTGGGCCGCAACCCGGCGTCCAAGGATCACGAAACCCTCGCCGCCGCCCTGCCCCGCAACATGCCCGGTTTTGCCAATGTATCGCACGATCGCTGGCTGGCCGAGGCGCGGCTGCACTACACCGCCACCGATACCGGGCTGCAAATCACCTACGATCCCGCCCTGCGCGAGGCCTTCCTTGCTGCTTTCGATGGCCCCCCCGCCGATCTCTGGCCGCTGTTTGACGCCTGCGCCGGCCTTCCCCTCGCCCTGATCCGGGGCGCCAATTCCGACCTGCTCACCCCGGAGACCACGGCCGAGATGCGCCGCCGCCGCCCCGACATGATCTATGCCGAGGTGCCGGATCGCGCCCATATCCCCTTCCTTGACGAACCCGTAA